>Ga0129308_1000132_pt1 | contig 128310 bp, 132 predicted proteins | sample L827metagenome_FD_94440 | JGI IMG/M metagenome (GOLD analysis project Ga0129308, IMG submission 94440) | Ring-tailed lemur group fecal microbial communities from Wisconsin, USA - L827 metagenome | ecosystem: Host-associated > Mammals > Digestive system > Large intestine > Fecal | place: USA...
GAAGAATTTGATTTTCCTTTTGCATTTTGACAGGTACTCATCACAAATTACATTTATAAGGCTAATACATATATTGAGTATAGGCGGCATAGGGAGCAGGAAATCACAAATGGTTTCCTGCTTATCTGTCTCGTACCTTCTGTTTGAACTTGTAAGAATTCCTTACAAGTTGCATCCTCTTCCAATTCACCTTCTTTATAAATGTTTTTTATATGCATAGTAATATTCTGTGAAGTTCTTTTCGCAGAAATAAGCATCGACTTTGGTATCGCCTTTCTCATTTTGGTAAATGAGCATATCTCCCAATTCTGAAACATTATAAATTTTACTCATTACAGCACCTTCCTTATATTGCGCCTCTGTCGCCCATTATAAGAACTACTTGATAGTTCATCTTTAACAGAATTACAACCTGATGATGTCGGTTTTCTTTTTCACCGATATATGAAGCTCCGGTATTCTCTATAAAACCTTTAACAACCTCACATAAAATTCCACCGTCTTAATCAGCGTATCAATCGGAATTCTCTCATTATTTCCATGAATCATTGCTCTTTCTTCCTTGGAAAGACGCATTGCGGAAAAGCGATACACCCTGTCAGTAATTCTGCAATAATGCCTGGAATCACTGCATGCCATCATAAGATACGGGCAAACAATCGCTTCCGGCCATGTCATATGAATTACGGATTTTAATTTCTGCCATTCCTCACAGGAGGTATCCGAGTAGATAGACGGATTCATCCCATTTACAAGCTCCGGCTTAATCTTATCATTTTGAATAACACCTTTCAAATAATCGGTTGCCGACTCTATGGTGTCGCTTCCGAGAAGGCGCATATTAATGCCAAAGCTTGCCTTAGGCGGCAGTACGTTGTATGCCTTGCTGCCCTCCATTCTGGTAACGGCTACCGTAGTCCTCATCATGGCATTCAGCTCACCGCCGGACTTTTTGCAAATCATATCAAGTACAGGGGCAAAGCACCATAAGTTCGCAAAGATCACACGGTATAAGAAAGTGGAATGCCTTCCCAACGTATCAAACATCTCCGCCACCGGCTTGGTAAGCTGTCTTTGAAAGGGATGCGCTTCGATCCAGGTAACGGCCTTGCTGAGCTGTCCCAAGATGGTGTGCACAGGCGGTGTGGACGCATGACCGCCCTCAGATTCTATGGTAAAATTCATATTTACGCTTCCCTTTTCGCCAATTCCCACAAGTGCACATTCTCCATCCACTCCCGGAAACACATGATCAACCACTGCACCGCCTTCATCCACAACGATTGCAGGCTTGACACCCTTCTGCTCAAGATAGGATACGATATCGGCACAGGTTTCACCATCTATTTCTTCCTCCCCCGAAAAAGACAGGTACAAATCATTTTCCGGCACATATCCCTCTTTCAGCAGTTTTTCCAATGCTTCCATTACACCGCAGAGCGTTCCCTTGGTATCAAGAGTTCCCCGTCCCCAAATGCAGTCATCCTCGATAATTCCCTCAAAGGCCGGTTTGCTCCATCCTTCTTCCTCAATCGGAACCACATCATAATGAGCCATGCATACAGATGGCTTTTGGGAAGACTTTCCGGGAAGATAATAGAGCAGTCCTGTTTTTCCTATCCTTTGGAATTGGCACTTATTATGTATATTGGGAAAACGCTCTTTTAAAAGCTCTTCAAACTTTGTAAATTCCCTGCGGTCAACCAATGCCTCGTCCCGGTTGGAAACCGTTTTTAACCGGATCATATCTACCATGTCAGCCACAATCTTGTCTCTGTCAAGCTCAACCGGCTCCGGAGCCGCCTGCTTAGTAACCTCCGGCTTAAAACAAAGGGCTCTTGCCAAAATCACCGCAATAAAAATAATCAGCAAAGCAACGACGATCCCCAAGATAATCAGTCCTGTCATTATACCCATCCTTTCTTATACATGATTCTTGCCGCTCCCAGTGCAACCAAAACGCCCACCGGAACCAATACTCCCACGGAACCTGCCAGAGAAGGAAGTGCCAGGAAAAGAACCACCATAAAGATCAGGGGTGTAATGGCAAGCTTCCAGTTCTTGCTCACATAAACCACCGCCAGTCCTCCAAAAAGTGCAGGAAGAATATTATCAAATGCCGGAACCAAAACAGGAGAGTTCAAAATAGGCGCTATCAGAGTAAGTCCGCATACACCCAGAACCAGTACCAACGTGGTTACAATAGAGCTGGTTGCAATTGCAATGGTGGAAATCACTTCCCCTTCCTCTGTGCCCGGCTTTACCTGCGCATTCTCCATGGCATTTAATGCGCTGGGCGCCTTAAGACTGGTCAGATTTCCCGTAACAAAGGCAAGATAGGTTCCTCCCGTTCCGAGCATAGGAGTATAGGTGATTACCTCAATTACACCGACTGTCCAGTAAATCGGTGCGACACCCAAAAGTCCCTTTAAAACAGCAGTTCCCTGAGGCCATGCATGATAGTAAAGACAAATGGCAACAGGCACCATGAGAACCACCACAACTGCTGTCCATATCCATATTTTTCCGTACCTGTCGGTAGCTTTCATATAATTATTCATCATTTCCTCCTATCCGATCACCGGCGTGATAAGCACGGCAAAAATCATCGCCCCTACCATACTGATTGCAAGTGCATAGGTCTCCAGCCACTTCATATTGCATTTCTTGATGAGAAGTCCGCACACTCCCATAATCGCAGCGGATACCAGCAATACAAAGATGGGAATCCATCCGGCAATCCCCTGCCGGACATTGGCAAACACCATGCCTAAAAATGCGGAAATCATACCTAAAAACATGGAGGTTAAAAATAAATCGCCCCATTTGCTGTCCTTATTTTTAATCTTAATCATTCCGCCCTGAATCTTCTTCATCAAAATGGGTGGGAGAATAATGCTGGGCATAATTCCAAGTGTCATTACCCAGGCAATGGCCGAAAATATTTTAGGGTCCGTGATGGTTTCCGATAGTGATATTCCCAGCGCATTGGCCGTAGAGGTAGCCGCAGGCAATTCATAGGTAAGCGCTCCGATTACGCTCATTCGAATCCATGGCAACGGTATTCCTAAAAACTTCGACAGCGTTACAATACCGATCAAAATCGATATCGCCGGTGCGACGGTAAACACCGCTGTGGAGACAATCGTTTTTTTCAGCTTGACTGCTTCTATCCCAAGCTCCCTGCCTCTCCGGTATGCCCTTACCAAAAAGAAGGCAGACTGCGCCAGCACAAAAATGATGACGCATACTGCCAGGATGTACATAAATGAACTGTTTACATGAAATGACATTCTTTTTCCTCCTTTAAAATCTATGCCCGCATTTGGAGCAGGATTAACACTTTTTCTATCTCCTCTGCATGAACCCCGATCAACTTTAAATTTTTTAATTCTTCATCCGTAATCTTTAGTCTTTTTACAAAATCATTCATATCTTGTTTTATTGTTTCGGGAAGTTCACAGCTTTCAAGAACTAATTCCGAGACAATTACGAAAATCTATATTATTTTCGCTAAATGATATATCGCAGGCTGCACCGCCGATCAGAACATATTGATCTGAAAAATCTGCAAAATATTTTTGAAATATGTCTAATCCTTTTACCATACATAATTCTCCAACATTTCCTCCAGTGCCTTATCGACTCTTGGATTCTCTCTTTTATTTTCCATTAGCATCAATACCGTTAACGGATCAATGGCCGGCACATCCTTAAAATCAATTATATAACCTAATTCCTGTACAATACAACCCGGTACTTCTCCTTTGGGAACGCACTTTCTATTTCTCATATTAAAACTTTTCAATTGCGACTTTGTGATCGCACAGGTAACATATTCATTATCCTCCAGCAGAGAATACTCCGAAAGCGCAGAAATTCCACTCTTCACTAACTCTTCTGATATATCCTCTTCCAAGTAATATTCACAGATCAGAGGTTTTCTCATATGTGGTTCTATCTCTTTCCACATTTTCTTTTTATCCAAGCAGCCTGTCAAATATCTTGTCCGGCCCTTTTTTCCTAACACCGGTATGCCCAAGCTTTCCATTTCATCAAAGCATCTCGTAATCGACATTTTGGAAACATTCAACTGTTTTGCTGCCAAGGTAACTGTAACATCCTGCCATCCGTTGTAAAGAGCTGTCAATAATAACTTTTGTGTCAAAAACGAAACCCTTGTACACGGCTTTAACATTCTCGCCTCATTTTGTCGCAGGAGAATCCCTAAGAATGGCATATATATTTGCCGGTTCTCCCAAATAAAAGGAATACCTTCTTCTAACATTTTATCTCTTGAATAGTAATTCATCTGTGTTAGATATAAAACACAAAATAATCCCGTCAGTTGCTCCAATCGCTTTTGACTTCTTCTCAAAACTGCAAGATCCGCTTCCTCTTCAGGTTTTGCCAGCAGACAGACCTGTCCGTTTATCTCCATGGTATACAAATAAAAATAGCCCTTAAGTGCAAGTGGCAGCTTGTCTGTTTTTTGGTACTCATTCATTTTAATTTGCTGATGTAATGTATCTTCAATAAATTCCTTCATCGCATTACCTCAAAAACATTTTTTTAATTGTAACTCTTTTCACGTTACAAGCCAAATCTTTTGATGCCTTAATCCTATTACATAAAAAACTGCCTTCTGCGCATACTAACTAAAAATTTAGTACAAGCAGGAGGCACTAATTATGAATGAAAATATAACTACCGCTCTTCCCAAGGCTGCCCTGGATGAAATTCCAACGCCAGCTTCAGATGCTGTTTCTATTAAAGGATTAGTAAAAACAAAAGGCCGCATTTCCGGGTATCAGCTGTCAGATGATCGGATCGTCAGCCGTGAGGAAGGGGTTAGTCTTGCAAAAGCCGGAAAGATCAAGGATGTGGGTATTGCACATAATAAGGACACCGAATATCTAAAATCTATTCCCGACGGCAGTGAAAATAATAACTTATCTTCTCTTCCTACAGTAAAAACATCTGTATTTTAGGCTTCCCAAAGAAACAGGAAGCCTGATGCAGGCTTCTCCTTTATGGAAGATTCTTTCTTTTATCAATAATTTTATCAATTAAGCCATACTCTAAGGCTTCTGCAGCAGACAAGTAGTGATTGCGCTCTGTATCTGCGGTAATCTCCTCTATGGATTTTCCCGTATTCTCCGCCAAAATAAAATTTAACCGCTGTTTGCTTTTTTGCAAATGGTCAGACATGATCCTGATATCTGTTGCCTGCCCTATACAGATCGTTGACACATCGCATTTGATATACTGCATGGTATCATAAATTGCAAATCCTGCAGTAACGGAACCGCCCGGACTGTTAATATACAGCTGAATATCCTTTTCCGGATCCTGTGCCTCCAAAAATAACATTTGCGCAATAACTACACTTGCTGAAGTATCACTTACTTCTTCGCCTAAAAACACAATTCTGTCCGATAACAATCTTGACTCATACAAAGAAACTCCTTTCTTTCGTAGAGTAAAACATATTTTTCCTGATTGGTCTTAATAGAAATTGCACAAATCTATTGCCTTTTAAAAATTCCCCCGAAAAGAAGATTAATCTGCTTCCTGACTTTCCAATTGATCACGCAAATCACTTAAGGTTATGCCAATTTTGCCCTAGCCGTCTCTTTTCTTGGGAAACGGTTTATCCCATGTATTACGCATTTTCTATATATCTGCATTTTGGATAGTTAGTACATCCATAAAATTTATTTCCTTCAAAATTCCCCTTCTTTGCCGTTCGCAATACCAATCTTCCACCGCACCGTGGACATTTTTTATCCTGTATTCCTGCAGCCTTTGTATCTGTGGCAGAACTGTTATATTTTTCTTTTATACTGGCTATATGTTCTTTCTTTCGTGTTTCATCAACCTGCGTTAGCGGATATAATTTCTTATATACTTCATCCACGACAGAAGGAGTCATACATGAGCCTGTTTTAGATATATGATCAGATACTGCTCTCAACAGATCATCCCTTTTAACAACATAATGATTGCCGCTTGTTAAAGTAACTTTTTTCAGCTCACATCTTTTACTAAAGACAATATATGAATAAAATTTCAAGCTGTCAAAGTTTTTCAAATAGGTCTGCAGCCATTTCAAATGAACTTTATTTTGAATGATCGGATTAAGAAAATGTTCTTTTGTTGTCCTCCCTTTTCCCGACGAAAGTGATTGTGTCCACTGCTTTTGCGTTTCCGTTCCAAATATCCATCCACTATAGTTCTTGGATTCGAATACATAAATTCCCGACTCGTGCAGCAGGATCACATCTATTTCCGTGCTCGTTCCGTCTTCTTTGGGAATATAACAATTAAATAAATACTTTTTGTAGCCCTTCAGGGCTTTTAAACACCGGTATGTATCATACTCTCCTCGTTTTCCTGCATCGGCAAGCATTTCTCGATATGAAAATTGAGTCATCTTATAATAATCCGAAGCCATATATTCCTTATAATTTTTATAAGTAATTACGAGGTAAATAAGTGCTAATACTAACAATAGCACTGTTGCTGATAAAGTCATCTTTCTCTTCCTCTCAAATCAAACTAATCCTTCAAAAATACGTACTCACTTTCACTCGACAACTCTTCCCTGAACCGATACTGCAGTCTGTCAAACGCCTTAATATCCTCCGGCTGCTCTATTTCCTTTTCCGCCATAAACCGGACCATTTCTCCTCTTGCCATTTTAGCCTGTGTTCCCTTTTGGATGACCTTACCATCCTTTAATTCTCCGAAAATGCAGGTAAGCAGTTTATCCCCTTCCTGCAAATAGCTTTCAATACACTTGGAATATTCCTTGGAGGCAAGGTTTATAATCAACCTGCTCTCATCTAAAACTTCCTTGTAAATTCTCTCCCCCCAGAACTCATATAAATTTGATTTCTCACCAATGCCGGCCTTTGCCTGCATTTCAAGCCGATATGGCGTTACGCCGTCCAAAGGCTTTAGCACGCCATAAAAACCTGATAATATCCGAAGGTTCTTCTGAACATAATCCCATTCCTGGTCCGAAAAGACTACCGGAGCCATGTACTGGTATTGGATACCCTCATAGGAAATCAGCGCAGGAGTCAAATTTTTACGCAGGTTCATCTCACTGTATCTCTTAAAGTTCAGCTCCGCAAGCTTCTCATTACATTGCCAGAGGTCTCTTGCCTTAGCAAAGCTCAGCTGTTTCATCCAGTCCATAATCTGTTCTGTGGTTTCCAGGAATGTCGGCAGCTCCTTCCACGGCAGAGTATCCGTATCCGCATTCATCTTTTTAGCCGGAGAAATAATAATCCTCATCTCGTATTTCTCCTATAAAAGCTCTAACATTTGCTGTGGATTTTCTGCTGCCTTTACTTTACCGACAGCCCTCACAATCATTCCGCTTTCATCTATCAGGTAGGTTGTCCGCACCACACCCATGGTTTTCTTACCGTACATATTTTTCTCCTGCCATACGTCATAGGACTTAATAGCATCCAGTTCTGTATCTGCCAGCAGCGTAAAAGGAAGCGTATATTTCTCCTCAAACCTTTTATGGGAAGCAACACTGTCCTTGCTGATACCGATCACAACAGCATCCTTTTCCAGAAAGTGCGGATACAATTCTCCAAAACCGCAGGCCTGCTTGGTGCAGCCGGGAGTATTATCCTTGGGATAAAAATATAAAATAACCTTTTTCCCTCTGTATTCTTCTAAAGTGTGAATTACCCCGTTTTGATCCGGCAATGAAAAATCAGGGGCCTTCGTACCTTCCTGTAACATAAGTTCATCCTCCTTACTTTATGTGTCTGTATTTTGGCATGAAGCAGCCGGATTGTCAACAGGCTGCAGCAGCACTTTCCTATTACGATTTAGATGTCAAAAACAGGAAGAGCATTTCCGCCCTTCCTGCTGTTAAATACAAATCCTATTCTCTTAAATCTAATTGTTGGTTTCCCAAAAGTTCTCCTGCTGCTTGGGCTGTTCCTCCACCTGACTTTCCTGCTCTGTCGGCTGCTCAGTTCTATAATAGCGAAGCTGCAAAAACTCCTGCTTATTCTTCCGATACAGCTTACTCAAATCATCAGAATAACCGATTACTGCCTTAGGCATGGTTTCATTCATATATTGCAGCACTTCTCCGGCAACACTTGCATTGGGAACATAAATGTTGGAGGTCTTCTTGCTGTTTAACTGATAGATAAGTATTCCATAGGAAGTACCGGTCTTGATACCGTTAGTTCTATGCGTGGTAGTCTGCTGATAGGCCCATACAATCTGGTCATTTACTACCAGCTGTGGTTTGTTGCCGATCATAAAGAAGGTAAGCCTCTTACCGATACGCAAATCATTTCCCTTGTTGAAAAGCTTAGCACCTTCATATTCATGCTCAACATCCATGTCGCTTAAGCCTGTTTCCGCAATCTGTTTCTTAAATGCGCCAAGGCTTCCTCCTGCCAGGACATAAATCAATGTAATGATGCCGATAATTATCAATATAATACCAAGCGCAAGAACAACATAGACAGTAGTTTCAGCGCCCCCTGCTAGTGCACCTACACTGATGTAATAAGGCAATGTATATTCCTCAACATCTTCCTCTGTCCATCCCCCTTCTGTAAAGTAATCCTTAAAATATTCATACTCCTCGGAGGACATCTTATTAATAGCACCGGAATAGGAAATTGGGTCTGAATATTCGCCATTATAAGTAGCCTCTGCTATCCTCTCCATAGCCCGTTCATCAGACGCAGGCACTTTAATAGCCATATATTTGGAATCTTCGCTGTTCTCATCACCGGTGAAAATAACGTAATACAAATCTGTAGTACGGGTTGCATGAGTTGAAGTATTTTCCTCATACATCTCCATAAAGCACCCAAAATTCCAACCAATTGAAGCATCTACTATCAGATCACCATTAATCTCATCCGGTTCCAGAGTCTCAAATTTAACATGACCTTTCATCAACGATTTGAAATTCGAAAACTCAAGTCCGATCAATATAATACCGGCAATGATAAAAATAAGTATCACCGGAATCTTTTTCACTATACTTTTCTTCTTCAGTTTTTCCAACATGATATATCCCTCTCCCTCATAATTTTGTTCCTGCATCATAGCAAGTATTCAAAAAGTATAGCATATATCCTGCGAAACCGCAATTTATAAAAAGAATACTTAGCTCACATAATTGTCAAAATATCCCTGAATCAAAATTACAGGAGTTCCCTTATCTCCTGAGCCGCTGGTCAGATCACACAGGGAACCGATCAGGTCGGTAAGCCTTCTGGGCGTAGTTCCCTGAGATGCCATATCACCTACCAGATTATCTTTCTTTTCCCTGATGCGGCCCTTGATAGCTTCCTTCAAGGCTTCTCCCGACAAATCCTTAAAATCATTATCCGCCAGATATTTCAGCTTCACCTCATTAGGTGTTCCCTCCAGACCGGGTGTGCTTGCAGGAGATACGCAAGGGTCTGCCAGCTCCCATATTTTTCCTACAGGATCCTTAAAAGCGCCGTCCCCGTACACCATCACTTCCACATGCTTACCGGTTCTGTTCAGCATTTCCTTCTGAATATCCATAACCAGATCCGTACACTCTCTTGGAAACAGCTTGATCGTATCCTCTGTGGATTTATTGGAGCCAAGAAGTCCGAACTTCTCATTGCAGCCGCTTCCGTTAACCGGACTTGTGAGAATATCATCCATTCCCATAACTACCTCAGCGCCTGCTGCCTTTAACAGCCTCTTTGTGCGAACTCTCGTGTGAATATCACAGTTAAGTACCTTCTTGGTATAAGGGAGAATACTGCGGCAGTCATTTGCAAAGATAATTTCCACCTCGGTGCCTGCTTCCTTAATCAATTCTCCATAATAGGATACATAATCGACTCCTGTGAAGGGATGTTTATTTTCTCCGAAAAGCTCGCGATATCTTTCCAGGGTAAGCACGTCGCTGTAGGGATTGATCCCTGCCTCATCCAGCTGATCTAAAGAAACCAGCTCATTTCCCACCTCATCACTGGGATAGCTGAGCATCAGCACTACCTTTTTAGCTCCCATTGCAATACCACGCAGACAGATTGCAAAACGGTTTCTGGAAAGGATAGGGAAAATAACGCCGATAGTCTCTCCCCCCAGCTTTGCCCGAACATCCTCCGCTATCGCTTCCACCGATGCGTAATTGCCCTGCGCTCTCGCCACAACAGATTCTGTTACCGCAATAACGTCCCTGTCACGAATTTCAAAGCCTTCCGCCTTAGCAGCCTCCAACACACTGTCTGTAACAATCTGCACCAGATCATCACCTTCTCTGATAATCGGGCAGCGTATTCCTCTTGATACGGTTCCAACTTTTCTTTCCATTTTCTTTTCTCCCTTAGTCAGATTTCCGGTAACCACCATGCCGGATCAATACCCATCCGGTCAGGCCAATGCCACCTTTTATCATTATAATATAACCCGTTCGGAAAGGTCAATCTACAAGCTACCAAGACAGCTAAAATCGGAGAATAACTTTAAAGCACAAACATCAAAAACAAAATTACATACGCCTTTTTCAAATCGCGGTTTACCAGTAGATACACACATCCCATGGCAACCCCCACCGCAAGGCCAAGTACCCCGGTAAGGATATCCTTCGTAAACATATGGGCAAGCCCCCACGTCAACCCGCAGATAATCCCGCCATAGGGAAAGCTTTTTCTGCAAAACCATACCTCACATGCCTTCTGTCCAAACACAATGATGAGAAGAAACAGCATGGTTTCAAAGACATAATAAATATACTGAAAGGTAAACAATAAAACTCCCTTCCCCGCAAACTCCAAATATACCTTGAAACCGCCCCAGCTCATGTAATCAACTAAAAATGCCAGAAAAATAAACACCAGACTTACACCCCACTGCCACCTCTTCATGGAAGTGCCCTTTTCCAGTATCGGGAACTGATATTTTCCTTCTGCCTTTCTAATCAGTACAAAGGCAAAAAGTCCCCATGTAATGCAGGTGATGCTCCAATGAAGGATTGTCTGCAGCGTTGACCATTCTCCCATTGATGCTCCATAAATCACCGGCTCTAACAAATACGCATAGAGCACCTCCATTCCCAGCCCTGCAAAGGCATATAAACCAAGGCTTAGATAATCAAATCCCTTTACTGTCTTATTTTCTTTAGCCGATTTCTTTATTTCTTTCATCCCGATACTCCTTTATCTCCATTAATGTCTTATTGGCTCCTCTTACCTCATAAAAAAGGGAAATATAATAAATTACCGCACCGATCACATAGGGAACCGTAAAGGAACGAAACATATCCCGATAACCATCTTCATGAAGCGGCTCAAAAAAGGATCCTGCCCATGTAATCAGCATTACCACGCTGATCATAACCACGTACTGAATTACAATCACCAAAAGCAGCGGCAGCCTTTGAAACCGGTAATGCTGAGAAAGCACAAATGTAGCCAGCAGGGAAAGCACAAACATAATCAAAATATTCTCCTGGTATCCTCCGAACAGCCCCTGTAAAACCGCTTCCAAAATCACCTTCCCCATCATGAGAAGGGTAAATACTACACATACAACAGGGAAAAAATTCTGTCTGTTAATTATTCTCATAGCACACCTCCTTTATATGCTTAAGCATTTCTAAAAATGCTTTTTTGTAATTTCTGTTCAAAATTAAAACCTCGCCGTTATCCATCTGAAGCCGCAGTCTCATATTCAAATCCGCTTTCAGCCTGTTCACCTTATAAATATTGACGGCCATCGACTTTCCAATCTGCACAAAGCCGTTTGCCCCAAAGAGCTCCAGATAATTCCGAAGGCTGTAATCCAGCTGATAAACCTCCTTTTCCTGATAGGCAAAAAGCTTTCTGTCCACCACCTCCAGATAATAAATACTCCCCGGGTGAATCTTATGCATTCCGTCCTCTTTCTTCCCCATAATACTGTTAAAGGACGAGAAAAATTCCCTGATCACATCTATAGTCTCGGTTTCCTGCCGATAGTGTACGTCTACACGATCCTCCTCCAGGGAAGGATCCTTCCAATATTGTATCTTCACTCCTCCACCTCCTATGAGAATGATTATACCGGCCTTCCATTAATTCACAAGAGCATTATGCACATCCTGCGTCTGGGGCCGCGTATCATGCAGTGAAATTCATATTACTCTTTATACCATACAAAAAGCACCTGCTGCGGCTCTCGCCGAAGCAGGTGCAAACAAACCCCTAATAAGAATTACAGTTATTCTATTCCGCTCTCTCCATTGCCAATTTGAAATCCTTTTGATCCGTAAAAATTTCGTGGGTGTAAGGATTCTTCTTCTGCGCCTTGGCACGTTTTAAAATCACCAGGAATACTACAAGGTTCACTACAATGGAAATTACTGAAATCACTCCCTGCGCCGTGGGGTTAGCCACTGTAGGCATCGTCTCCCCAAACGCTGCTGCCGCACCGCCTGCTCCGTATACGGAGGAAACAGTGGTAAACCGGCTGCCATCCTGGAACAGCGGGAATACCTGGGCAAACATGCACCAAAGTGCCAGCGTATTGGCACGGTTTTGAATCCATCCGCCCTTGTTCCAAAGAGCATTAGCTACGGTAGGCGCCAGAAGCAGTGCCAAACCACAATACCATGCATGAGTAGGCAGGTTCAGATAAGTATACTGGAAGTTCCAAACATCATATGCCAGAATAAAGCACCATGTCATATCCGGCCAAAGCATATCCTTCTTATCCTTCGAGGAATAAATCCCCCACCATCCGGTCATACACAGAATATTTAAAATTCCTGCAATGCCGTTTAATATATTCCACCAGCCGCCGTAAAGCCAAACACCTTCGGAGGATTTCCACCAGCCGCCTGCCACAGAACCTGCTCTGATCACAGACTCAAAATCGGATGCCACCGCAATCAAAATATTGATTGCCACGATCACAAAGGGGAACACCTTAAAGGCATGGGATTTACCAAGCTTGCCCCAGTGATATTTCAGCACCATAAAACCGATACATCCGGTCAGTGCCGCATAAAGCTTTGCATAGTGGAACCAACTGTTCATATGTACGTAAGTCTGATTGTTCAGTGCCCACTCCGCTCCCTTAGCGGCTCCCACATAAATAGCAATAAAGTAAACAGTAAGTACTGCCGGAAGTGCAAAGAAACATGCCATTCCGCCGATCTTCGTGCGCCGTGCGATCTCATTCATCAAAATCAGTCCGCCGAACACCATGCCCCAGCCAAGCAGCTGCCAGCCGGTCATTCCGTCATAAATTTGAAAAATCATAATCTCTCTCCCTCTTTCCTTTAGTATACTTCTATTTCTTTTATGTTAAATTCATTCCCCTGTAAAAGCCACGTATCCGGACTTTGACAATGGGGACAAATTTTACCGTACTCCACAGTCGGATAAGTCTGCCTGCAGTTTTCACAGTAGGTAAGGGCCGGAAGCTTTATGACCTCAAGCTCCGCCTCCCCGAACAGCTCCCGTTTCTTTGCCGCCCACTTCCAGCAGCTTTGCAGGTAGGATTCAATTACCGTGGACACCTCTCCCAGCTCCAAAACCACTTTAGATATCCCCTGTACCTGATTTTCTGCTGCCACCTTTTCCAGGCTGTCCATGATATGAAAAACTACTCCCAGCTCGTGCATCCCATCCTCCACTTAATTCTTTTTCGGTGCAAAGGTTACCTTAAGTGACTGCTTAATCATGTTGGGAAGTACATATTTCAACTTATCCTCGGACTTCACCATCTCTGAGCATCCCGGGTGCTCCCTGTGAAGACTGATCGCATCAAACACACACTTGGTAGTACAAAGTCCGCAGCCGATACACTTGTTTTCATCCACCACAGATGCACCGCATCCCAGGCATCTTGCGGTTTCCGCCTTCACCTGCTCCTCGGTCAGTGTATGGGATAAATCCCTGAAGGAACGCGCCTGGGCCTCCTCTGCCTTTTCAGGTCTTTGCCTGTCGGTATTGTCATAGCTGGCAATGAAGATATCCTCCTTATCCAGCTCTATGTAATCCCTTCGGTTTCTGCCAATCGTCAATGTGCAGTGCTCATGTACGAAACGGTGAAGAGATATGGCTCCCTCACGTCCTGCAGCAATGGCATCTATGGCAAACTTAGGACCGGTATAAACATCACCGCCTACGAAGATATCCGGCTCTGCTGTCTGATAGGTAAGCTTATCGGCAATAGCACCGCCGTTAGGACGAAGCTCCACCTTGGTTCCCTTTAACAGATCGCCCCAGATAATCGCCTGCCCCACACTGAAGATTACTGCCTTGCAGGAAACCGTTATGGTATCCTCTTCATCATAAACCGGCGCAAATCTGTGATCCTCGTCATAAACTCTGGTACACCTCTTAAATACTACGCCCACTGCTTTTCCGTTCTCGGTAAGGATTTCCTTAGGACCCCAGCCATTGTTGATTGTAATGTTCTCTTCTGATGCCTCAAGAATCTCCTCACGGCTTGCGGGCATTTCATCCCTGCTCTCCAGACAGAACATGGATACCTTTCCGTTTCCGCAGCGGGTGCTGGTTCTTGCTGCGTCAATAGCAACATTACCGCCGCCGATCACCACCACATCACCGTCAAGTGCAAAGGCCTCCTTCTCTGCGGTCTCCCGAAGGAACTCAACAGCCGTATACACGCCCTGGGCATCCTCGCCGGGGACACCGGCCTTTTTGCCGCCCTGACAGCCTACAGCTATATAAAAGCCCTTGTAGCCCTGATCCCGAAGCTGCGAAATGGTAATATCCTTTCCAACCTCTACGCCGCACCTGATCTCTACACCCATAGCCTTAATTACATCAATCTCCGCCTGTATCAAATCCTGTTCCAGCTTATAGGAAGGAATACCGTAGGTCAACATACCGCCGGGCTTTTCACTCTTTTCAAAAATAGTAGGCCTGTACCCCTTATCTGCCAGATAGTAAGCGCAGGAAAGTCCTGCCGGTCCGGCACCGATAATTGCAATTTTTTCCTCGAAAGCGCCCTTTAAGGAAGGTACTGTAGGCTTCGGAATATACCTTGTCTCCGCCTTCAGATCCTGCTCCGCCACGAATCGCTTGACTGCATCAATAGCAACAGCCTCGTCTATGGTTGCTCTGGTACAGGCATCCTCGCACCGACGGTTACAAATCCGTCCGCAGATTGCGGGCAGTGGATTGTCCTTCTTAATCAATGCCAACGCTTCCCCGAAACGCCCCTCCTTTGCAAGAAACAGATATCCTTGAATGGCAATATGCGCAGGACACGCCGTCTTACAGGGTGAGGTTCCGGTATCGTAGCAGTTAATCCGGTTCACATCCCGATAATTATGTGTCCACATATGCTCTCCCCACTTCTGCTCTGTAGGCAGCGGCATCTTGGGATAGGTTACCTCACCGCCGTCCTTTCTGCAAAGCTTTTGTCCAAGCTTTACCGCACCGGCAGGGCAGACCTCCACGCACTTGCCGCAGGCAACGCACTTGGATTTATCCACTCTTGCCACGTAAGCGGAGCGGGACATATTAGGAGTATTGAAGAGCTGCGATGTACGCAGCGCATAGCATACATTTACGTTGCAGTTACAGATGGCAAAAATCTTGTTTGCACCGTCAATGTTGGTAATCTGGTGCACAAAGCCATTGTCCTCTGCCTGCCTGAAAATATCCAGCGCTTCCTCTTTGGTAATATAGCGTCCGTCCTTCTGGGTCTCTACCACATAATCCGCCATATCACCCACAGCAATGCACCAGCCCTCCGGATCATCTCCACAGCCCTCGTCATGAGTCAGTCTGGAACGGCGGCAGGAGCAGGGGCTTGCTGCGTACTTACCCTCATACTTGGACAGCCAATAGGAGATATGCTCCAGGTCTATGGACTCATTCTCCATCTCAATTGCCTTTTCTACCGGAATAACATGCATACCAATGCCGTTTCCGCCCTCTCCCACGAAAGGCGTTACGTGCTCTAAAGGCAATCTCGACATATGTTCAAAGAACAAACTGACCTCAGGATTTTCTGCCATCACGCTGCTGTTCATATTAAAAAATTCCGCCGCACCGGGCACAAACATGGGCAGAATATATTGCTTTTCATGCTTGGGATTTTCCCAGTTATACTCCAAAATACCCTTTCTGGACATTTCCTGAAGCTTAGGCTCCAGTTCCTTGCCGGAAATTCCGGTAAGACTTGCAATCTCCTCTAAGGTCTTTGGCTTACGCACTCCCATCTTCAGGGCAATTTCCGCTTCCTCATCGGTAAGCACTCCCGCAAGCCCCCAGTATTCAGGATCATCCTGAGTAATCTTCTTGATCCCCAGCTTCTGGGGAATCCTGTCTGTCATCATCTTCCCCAGCTTTACAATACTCTCTCGCACAGGCTCACTGTGATCCGCCTGATGCTCCGGATAAACATAATCCGGATACAGCTCTTTGTCTAACTTTCTCTCCATACCTTCCTCCCTTGTGTTTTATTCTTCCCCGCACTAACTCTTACTTCTCCATTTTCTGACCTTGCCATTTTCTGACTTTGCCGGTTTGGGCTTTTGCTTTCACCGGTTCTATCTTCTCCAGCTCTCCACCTGTTCAAGCAGCCAGTTTGTCCACTCATTAATTCCTTCCCCCGTCTTGGCACAGATCGGAATAATCTTAGCATTGGGATTTCGCATAAGAACATATTCCCTGCACTTATCCATATCAAAATCAAAATAAGGCAGTACATCAATCTTATTAACCAGAACCACATCGCACACGGAAAACATAAGCGGGTATTTCAGCGGCTTGTCATGTCCCTCCGGCACGGAAAGGATCATAGCGTTCTTAGACGCCCCTGTGTCAAATTCCGCAGGGCACACCAAATTTCCCACATTTTCAAGAATCGCCAGTTCCACATCCCCGGTTTCCAATCCCTCAAGTCCCTGCCTGGTCATTGCCGCATCTAAGTGACACATCCCGCCTGTATGAAGCTGTATCACCTTTGCTCCGGACTTGGCGATAGTTCTTGCATCCACATCAGAATCGATATCCGCCTCCATAACGCCGATCTTTACCTTGTCCTTCAGCGCTTCAATGGTCTTCATCAGCGTGGTGGTCTTTCCCGAACCGGGCGCAGACATCAGGTTTAAGAGAAATACTCCCTTTTCCTTAAGTTCGCATCTCAGTTCATCAGCCTGCCTGTCATTGTCCGCAAAGACGCTCTGCTTAATCTCCAAAATTCTTACATCTCTCATGCCGACACCTCACAAATTTTCTCACGTTCTTTGCATATTCTGCAATATCAGATGATATAATTTTATCATTAAGTATAAACACCAGTCAATTGTAATAAGACACTCAATGTAATAAGACTCTCAAACCTTTGGCTTTTGGAAAAAACAAAAAGAGCGAATTGCAAAGCCTATGATACAACTGCCAGTTGCGATAGCAAGTGTAATATCTTCCATAGCCGCTTTGATACTCGCTCTTAAGTAGTATATGATCTTTTTTACTTCTAAAAGTTGGTGTTGTTTTTATTATTCGCATTTACATAATCGCGAATTGCAATGTTGTCATCCAGCATCCGGCACCCAATTGTAGATGTGCCGTCCTGATTGGTTGTGATACGGATAACGGTACCTTCTAACATGCGGCCTTCCGTCAATGCGAAATCCGGGATGGACAATTCTACGCATTTATCCTTTATTTCTTCAATACTTCCGGACTCTATGTTACAAGCAAATCCACCGGCGCTGATATTGACCATTCTTCCGGCATAGGTTCTATTAGTCTCCTTCACCGCTACAGTACAGGAGTTGCTTACCGACATTCTGGGATACTTTCTGCGGTTTATTACAGACGGATTGCCGATCACAGTCACCAGGAAGCAATTGGCATTACCTCCTTTTGCAGGAGTAATTTTAACATCCTGCCAGTTATACAAAACATTTCCTACCGCAATCCGCAGGCTATAACTCCTTGATTTATCCTTAAGATTCAAACTATCACCGTCATTAAGCTTCAGAGCTGTCAGTATGCCGTCTTCCTTCTTTTCCAATACCTCGCCCTTGTATTCTGTTTCCGTATGATCAGAACCCTTTATGCCGATAGCAAGCTTCATTCCCGGTCCTACATCCTTCATTCCCATAAAACCGCCATCGCCTAATTTCGTCACCAGATCATTGACAATTTTCCCTATATTCTCTACATTGTACGAGGTTTCCTCATACTTGCCCAACATGGATTTGGTAGTAGCATCCGCATTTTCTATACATTGTGTTGTTACCTGCATAACGTCACATATCTGCTTCATGTTATCCACCATGTTCCGGTTGGCAGTTTCAACCTCTTTCATAGCAGAATCTATAATCTGAATGTTGTCGCCAAGCTGCGTGGAATCGGAAGCAATATTGGTTACGCTCTGATTAATCTGTTCCACCTTGTCCATCGTGCTGTTTATCAGCTGCAGGGTTTCGGTAATTGACAACGTCATTTTATCTGCAGTTTCTTCCAAGTGCTCCAATGCCGCCATAATACGGGTGGAAGAATTCTGGGTTCCCATGCTCAGGTTCCTCATTTCGTCTGCCACCACGGCAAAGCCCTTTCCGGCTTCTCCGGCTCTGGCTGCTTCTATGGAAGCATTCAGCGCAAGCAAATTCGTCTGGGAAGTAATGCCTTCAATCGTGCCGGTTTCCTGTTTTAACCTACCGAATTCTTCCTTAAATTCAGCCAGAACCTTTTCTACCTCCGCTGACAGCTTGGCCATTGTATTGGTAGATTCAACTACGTCGGACAATTCCTTAGAGCTTGCGTCGGAATGAACAATGGACTCATTAATCAAAAGAACCATCTTCTCGATCAGCTCCGCCACATTCTGCACCTGCGTGTTAATATCGGATGTCATATCCATGGAGGACATGGTCTTTTCATATAAAACATTATTTTTTTCAGTCAGTTCTTCCGTATTACGGACAACCAGATTAGCACCATCTTTGTTCTCATCGGCAAGATCTCTGACCACATTAACCCCGTCAACTATCGCATCACTGGCTCCCTTTACCTGATCAACGGTAGTAATAACTCTTTGAAGATTGCCTTCTACCGAGCCGATTAACGCACCATCCGATTGATTCAAATGACTGATAGCCAGAATATAAGTGGTATAGCACAGAATTGTGCTGGCGGCCTGTATCTCATAGCATGTAAGATCAGCAGGCGCATTCAGACCGGACATGACACTTTTAATGATATACAGGTAAAGTATAAGATTATTAAAAACACCGCATCTTATTATAAAATTCCGGTCCTTGTATAATATCAGCATACCGGAAATAGGCAGCATATACACAAATGTAATGGGCGAATTCGTGTTCATCATAACAAACAGGAAAAATATCCCATAACCGATGGCAACCACATGCTTATATATCTCGGTACCCAGTCCCATTATTTTCAAAATCACTGCTCCAACCACAAACGGTAACCAGCAAAAAATTGCAAAAACTATAAAATACTGTACCGTGCGAAGCCCTTTTACTATTTCTATAGCATAAGCTGCTGTAAGAATGATGCACACAATCATCCAAATCAGCATTGTTTTGCGATTAGCGCTTTTTTTAAATACCTCTTCGTTGTATTCCATAAGTTTCGGCCCCTCTGCAACATTTAATAGAATATAAAACGTGTTTTTATTTTACCATATAATGACAAAATAATCTATTTTTTATTTTCTCCTATTACATAAAAAAATTGCCTTCCGCTCATACCATTAAAAACGGTACAATCAGGAGGCAATTCATATGAACGAAAATTTATCTTCCCTTCCCACAGCAAAACATCTGCATTTTAGGCAGATAAAATTTATTTCACCTTTTTATGTATTCATTGGCATGCTTCTTTCCAGTATACACCAATTCTCCGCTGCGGTATGCCAATAAGGTATTCATGGGCACCTCTTCCCAGTGATCCTGATTGAGCGGTTTTGTGGAAACCAGGAGCATTTTTTCTTTTTGGCAAAAGTGCAGGCTCTCCTTATGATTAGTATGAAAATAAAACAAATCACCATCATAAATCATCAGATTCACTTTATTTTTCGGTGTAATCGCATGGATCAATTCATCCACGACAGAAAAGCGTTCTTCCTCCGAAAGCTCCCCACGCTTCTCCTTCTGTCTGGCATTGATTTGGTCCACCAGATAATACAAAATTCTCTCACTGTCCGTATTCCCCTTTTGCAAAGATACATACGGCTCCAAAACTGGTCCTTCAAAAATCGTGCCGTTATGAGTCAGTGTCCACAAACGGTCAAAATTATCTCTCAGTGCAAACGGATGGGAATTTTTGTACTCCAGGCTTCCTACCGACGCCTTTCTGATATGCGCCAAAAGCATATCCTCCACAATATCATCCGTCAGGCGGTTTTTCAAATATACGCTGTCCATAGATGATATAGGTTCTTTTTCCAGAGACACCGCATTACCGTAAAAGGTTGCCAGTCCCCAACCATCGGGATTGTCCACTCCATGGCTGAAAAAAGTCCTGAGTATGTCATTACATTTTACCTTTTTTGCACTGCTGATACCAAACAATTCACACATCTTAGCAACAATCTTCCTTATTTACTCATGATTTTTGATTGAATTCAGAAAATCCCTTGCACGCTGCGTTTCGGGATGAGCAAAGAACGCCTCAGGTGTATTTTCCTCCAAAATGCTGCCGTTGTCCATAAAAATAATTCTGTCTGCCACACGTTTGGCAAAATTCATCTCATGGGTAACAATTACCATTGTCATGCCTTCCTTAGCAAGCCCTGTTATCACATCCAAAACCTCACCGATCATCTCCGGATCCAACGCGCTGGTAGGCTCGTCGAACAAAATTGCTTTCGGATGCATCGCCAGGGCACGGGCAATAGCAACTCTCTGCTGCTGGCCTCCTGAAAGCTGTGCCGGTGCTTTGGATGCCTGATTGTCTACCCCAACCCTTTTTAAAAGTCTTAACGCTTCTTCCTGCGCCTCCTTTTTGGGTTTATGAAGCACATCAATCGGGCCAATTGTGACATTATCCAGAATATTCTTATGCGCAAAGAGATTAAATGACTGAAATACCATGCCAACCTGTGAACGTATCTCGGCAAGCTTCTTTCCCTCCTCGGGCATGGCAACTCCGTCAATGATAATTTCGCCTGAATCAATGGTTTCCAGCCGGTTAATGGTGCGGCAAAGTGTGGACTTTCCTGAACCGGACGGCCCAATTATAACCACCACCTCTCCCTTTTTTACGGAAAGACTGATGTCTTTTAAGACATGCAGCGCTCCAAAGTGCTTATCAATATGCCTCAATTCAATGACCGGAGTCTGTTCTGAAGTGTTTGATTTGTTTTGTTCTTGTACCATAACTGTTATTGCTCCTTTCGGGCCCTATTGCATTATCATAGTGGAAGAGACATGCATGCGTCTGGCAATTGCAACAGACACCTTATTCAACAAGTAATTTATAAGAATGTAAATCACGGCAGCTACCAGATACACGGAAAGAAGTGCATCATAGTTGCTGATCAGGACCTTGGCATTCTGCATCAAATCCGCATAATTGACAACATAGGCAAATGTGGTATCTTTCAGCACTATAACAAGTTCTGAAATCAGCGACGGAATGACATATCGAAACGCCTGCGGAAACACAATCTTAAAAAACACACTGCAGCCCCGCATTCCCAAAGAAAGGGCTGCCTCTGTCTGCCCTTTCGGCACGGCATTCACCCCCGAACGGAACACCTCCGCAACCACGCCAGCCGCAGAAAGCGCCACAGGTGTCGATATCTTCCAAAATGCCGGCAGCTTCAGCCCAAACTGGGGAGCTATCAGGAAGAAAAAGTAGATAAAAAGAAGCGTAGGCACCCCCCGGCTAAACTCAATCAACGCCATACTGATTCCCCGCAGGATTTTGCTGTTGCTGATTCTGCCAAGCATCAGCAGCAGCCCTGCCACGAAAGCAACCACGCCGGCTGCCAGCGCAACCTCCAAAGTACCTGCAAGACCATGGCCAAGAAATTTCCATGTGGAAAATTTCGTAAAAAGGGACCAGTATTTTGCATTCAACTGTCCGGTAATATAAAATTGTCTAACTATTAAGCAGATCAGTACCGCAAGCACTGCTAATGAAACTGCCGTCGCAATTGCAATACGCTTACGCGCTTTCGGACCTGGCGCTTCATAAAGCGCATCCCTTATGGAAGTATTTACAGTACTCATCGCAGGATCCTCACTTTCCGATCAATCAGATTACCCAGCTGTCCTATTACCACGGCAGTTCCGCAATATAAAAGCGCAGAAATCAAAAATGCCGTAACACCTCCCACTGCGTGGGTATTAATGTATGAAACAATACCGGTAAGGTCTGTAGGCTTTAACGGAACCTGTGACGCCAACGCCGTTGTAAGCATAGTTGCCACCAGCAGATTGGTCATCTGCAATACCGTGGAACGCAATGCCTGCGGAAGCACTACATTTAGAATGGTTTGGAAAAATGTCATTCCAAGAGAGCGGGCAGCTTCAATCTGTCCAACATCTATGGTATTCATCCCTGCCATCAGGTACTCCGAGCAAAACGCCGCCGGAAGCAGTGATGTCGCGATTAAAACACATATGTAATAGGACCATACCAGATTAAGATATGGCAGCGCATAAACAAGAATGATTAACAGTGCCGCACCGGGAATATTTCTAAAAACCTGTACATAAAAATCACCCGCAAGCCTCAACGGTTTAATTGGACATACGCGCATGATCGTAATAACAATACCAATGGCAAATGCCAACACAAAAGCCAGTGCAGTGAGCTTCCACGTTGTCAGAAGCGCCAACAAGTATTTATCCCCGAATTGAGCAAGCAGGTTCGAGACAGACATATAATTCCTCCATTCCGAAGCGATTTATCGCGAAGGAAATGCGAGCCAAATCTCAAATTTGGCTCTGCGATCAGGGCATATTTATAACGCTCCGCACAAATAGCCGTGTGAAAAATCAGTTCATCAGAGTGATTTTTCAAACTATTCCTCCTACTAAGAGGACTCTCAAACTGTTCCGTTTTGAGAGTCCCTCAAATGCATATCTATGATTTCAAATCAACAACTTACTGAGCGATTGCGGGCGCTTCCGGTGCAGTGGAAATGCCGGTACGATCACCTAAGCTGATCTGCCACAGCTGCTCCCATGTTCCGTTTTCCTCAATCTTCTGCAGGAATTCGTTTACAAATGCAACACCGTCAGAGTCAAGCGGAAGACCGATACCGTAATTATCCTCGGGTCCGAATACATCGCCTGCGATCTCATAAGCGCTGGGGTTCTTAACGATGGCATTCAAAAGCAGTGTATAGTCGGTAACATATGCATCCACACGTCCCTGCTCCAGTGCCGTACGGGCTTCAATATCGGTTTCAAATTCCTCAACAACAGCTTCAGGCGCATACTCTGCCAGAATATCAGGGCCGGTAGAACCTGCCTGTGTTGCAACAGTCTTACCTGCCAGACTGTCGATGCCGGTGATCTCAGTATTGCCGGCTTTTACAAGAACAGCCTGCTTAGAGGTGTAGTACGGGCCTGCAAAGGAAATCACTTCCTGACGGGAAGGTGTGATGGAATAGGTTGCAAATACCACATCTACCTGTCCGCCCTGGAGAACAGATTCACGGGTGCTGGAATCAACCTGAGTCAATTCAAACTTGGTCTCATCTCCTAAAATGTAACGTGTGAGTAATTGATAAAGACCTGCATCAAATCCGCGGAGACCCTCATCGGTTTCATCAAGCTGACTGAACAGGAATGATGTCCGGGTACCACCAACTCTTAAAACACCTGCTTCTTTTACTGCTGAAGCCCAGCTGCTTGCTGCGATATCGGCGTCATCGGCAACAATACCGGAAGCAATCAGGCTGTCAAATGCCTCCTTATCAATGGCAACTGCTACAGGTTCCTCTTCTGTTGCTTCTGTCGTTGTGTCCTCTGCGCTATCGCTTGTGGCTTCTGTACTCTCGTTTTCAGCCTCTGTACTCTCGTTTACGGCCTCTGTGCTCTCGTTTCCAACCTCTTCGGAACTGCCGCATGCCACCAGGCTAAGCGTCAGTGACACTGCAAACAGAACTGCTAATACCTTTTTGTACGTTTTCATAATATCTCTCCTCTCTTCTATTACACTGTTTGTTCATGCATTCATATACTGAACATTTCCAGCGCTATACACATTTTTGAATTTAAGCAAAAAACGGGATTATGTAAGTCCCGGGCAAATGGCAATTATAACAACTTTCCTTTAAGTGTTATCTACCCGAGAAAAATATATTCGCCAACAACACATGACAGACTTATTAACAATCATAACGTATTTAGCCATTGCATATCTCCCTCAAATTGTAGTTGCTCAAATTCGATGTTGTAATCATAAACCAGTTTTCCTAGTTTGTCAATAGGAATACTAGAATTTTATTTTAAAGATTTACGCATGATTGAATTGCCGCAGCACATAACTCATCTCAAACCAATGTTCTCCTTGCAATCAGTATATAAATAAAAATCCGAATATCTCGAATTGAATCCTAGATTTATATTGAACCCTTTTCCCACAAAAAAGTAATATTCATTTATCTTTTGTCCTCTCTCACATCATGACCGTAATGCTTATTTTGCAAAAGCATAGGAGCAGGTGTTACCTGCCCCTATGCTTCTCTTTCCTTTTCTGCTGTTTCAGTTCAAACTTCCGCTGTTTCTCTGCTTCCCGTTGTTCGCATCTCACAGTCTGGCGTTCTGTTTTCAACTGCTCCTGCTGTAATTTCAAAGCCTGTTGCGATTTTGTTCCTATGCCGGTATTCTGCACCTGTTTCCGCACTTCCCGCTGTACTCTTTTCGGATTGCGGCCAGCTTCTTTTACATCAGTTGCCACAGCCGGACTAAATCGCAGCCGACAGTAATTTTGCAGAACAAAATGATATATCTCGTAATCCTTTGGTTCCGCACCAAACGTAACCTTGCATACAAATAACTTTCCCTCTGATATTCGCTCAAAAACGCCTACCCAGAATGGTTCCTCAAAAAACACTGTCAATCTGCCCAATACTTTGTCCATGACAATTCCTCCTTAATGCCTTACGGCTGTCGCAGTATTCGTCAAATGCTCCTGCAAGCAGGGCATTTTCCTCATTACTCGCGCAAATAATTGTGATGAACAAAGAACGGACGACCCAAGGAGGGAGGGCTACTTACATCGAAACGATGTGGCCGGACTACCTACCGGCTCCGCAAGCTTATCTTGCGTTGTGTTTTTATCTTTGCCTCTGTATATTACCATATAAACACTTATTTTTCCATAAAGAAATAGCAATCCGCTTTGCAGAGGATGAGGGGTTGCGCGTGTAGGAGTTATCTGCATTTAAATATCACTAATGTTTCTATTTATTGGTGCAGATTATAATGGTGTAATTGGTCTTGCTATACTTAATTATGGAAGAATCTAAATTTTTGATGGAAAGCATAATCCCTTATCTGCAACCGGCAAATAAAAATGCTTATTACAATTGGGAGAGTTGGCCCTTTGATCTCTTTGCTGATATGGATATTGTTACCTTTCTATATTCTGATTACTATCTTGAACAAAATCATCCCTATCACTTTGAGCACTGGAGAGAAGAACAATTTTACTGTAATTCTTAGTTTTCGCTAAAAAATGTCCTTACGGACACCGCCTATCCTGTGGAGCAGACAGGATAGGCATTTTTATTTTCGCTTGCTCTTCCTCGAAGAGCTATTTTCTTTATCGAGAAAGGCAATCAACGCTACAATCAAGCTACCAAATGACATCAGCAAAGCTAATATCCCAATGAAAATCGAAATAATCTCATAAGCTGTCATGGGTACTTTCCTTAAGCAATATCCTAACATATAACCTATTATACCTGCAGGATATATTATGAGATTAATTTTCCCTATTTACTTGCTCTATATAAAAATCAAGTAATTGATATATCCAATCTTTCAAATTAGAAAAGCGATATCCTAATGCCTCTGCTTTTGCAGTATTAATACTATATTCTGACTCACCATTATAAGGAGCCGGATCACCATCTTCACTCAAAATCGCTTTATATCCTGTCTTTTCCTCCACATAATCAATTATCTCACGAAGCGAAATAGTCCCTGTGGCACTTCCATTAACAGCACCTTTAATATCTTTATCTACCAAATATGCAATAAACTCTCCTGCTTCGTCAGAGCGAATATAACCCATTTGATAATCAATATTATCAATATACATAGGCTGTGACTTGATAACATGCTGCACATAAAAAAATAATCTTTTTGTATAATCATCCTTACCAATTGCAAATGGATACCTTACAGCAACCCAGTTTTTATCCGCATATTTCTGCCATAATGCATACTCAGCCTGTCTTTTTATCTGTTCATACGGAAATTCTTTTCTGTCACACCATACTAAATCCTTTGAATATCCATCAAAGTCTGTTTCAACAGTATCTATGTGTTTCGGATTGTAAACCGATGTGCTGGACATATAAATATATTTATCACAATCTACATAATCCATTACATATTTAATATCATTTGAACAATATGCAATCTTATCAATAACTACATCAAAATGCTTTCCCTGCAAAGCATTCTTCATGCTCTCTTCATCTGTTCTTGCAATAATAATACGTTTTACCCTATTTCCATATGAATCTGGCGTTTTCCCTCGTGTTGCAATAGTGACATCATGTCCTTTCTCCAAAAGCTCGTTGACCATATGTATTCCAAAATACCTTGTTCCACCTATTACTAATATTTTCATTTGTTTCTTATTCTCCCATCTTATTTTAATCAAAGTTTCAATCCCCCATTACTCCACCCACAAACAGAGCCAAACTAGAGCCATTTCATAAAACAAATGCCGAATCCCTGCATAAATACAGGTTTTCGGTATTTTGGCCCATTATTCAAACTCGGCAAGTCGCTAATTTGTTTTAAACTATTTTGTTTAAGTTTGGCTTACTGATTTTCTGTTGCCACTCTCGCATTATACCAATCTTTATCAAAAAACAATCACAATTTTAATGCTGATTGTTCTATCAGGTAATAAATAACAATAACACCTGAAGCACTTTAAAACATCTGACAAAGTAAGTTATTCTTCTCTGCATTTTTTATACGAACAAGAATACTTTCAATAGAGCCCATAAGATATTCCAATAATTCGCTACAATCCTCGCAGCATTCTTGTATAAATAGCTTTACTGCGCTTTCCAGTTATTTATCTATTTCACATGAATTATCCTGTAACAATATTTTTTGCATTTGCAAGTAGTCTGCTTTGTCTAAGATTGATTCCGATAACGACTTTCTCGCTAAAACACGTCCGATAACAGCCATGAATACAATCTTACTAATATTTTCTTTGGTGTTTTTGTAGTATTATAATAAACGCAAAAAGGAAGCATTCTTTTTTCAATTGATTATTTTTCATATTTAAACCAAGCGTAACATTTTGATATATTACAACGCAGGGAATAAATTCCCGCCCCATAACTCATCTACATCCCTCCGGTACGCCTATTTATCAACCTATACGAAACTGCTACACTGATTTGGTGTATTTGCACCCCGGAAATCCGGAGCATCCTAGAAACTCGCCATACTTTCCCTTTCTCTCCACCAGTAATTTCCCACATTTAGGGCAAACTGCCTGCTCAGCTACTGTTATTTCGCCTGTTTGACACAATGTTTCTTTTGGAACCGAATCTGACAAAATACTATCCAAATCCGCCGCTTTCACCATCTCTGCGGTACGTTCCCGAGCTAGTTTTACAGGTTTACACATCCAAACATTCTTATCCCCAACAAGATAAAAGCGAAACTTAGCTCTCGTTGCCGCAACATTTACGATATTCTTATTAACCCAGTTTGCTGCTCCTGTCGTATTTTTATCACACCCTAAAAGAAAAATAACTTCATCAGTTCCTTGTCCCTGAAAGGTATGTACTGTTCCGACATTGTTATCATCCAACCATTTCCCGACCCTGAAATCCTTCCTGTAAAGGGCAGACTTTCTAATCATATCCATCATACCTGCTTTTACAGAAGTAAAAGGTGTGATAATAAACAATTTGGGGATTTCACTCTTATCTTTCCTAAACTTTTCTTCCAGTAATTTAAGAACCACTTCCCCCTGCGCCTTTACGAAATGATCCTTTGCACCCGAATTCTCGCTTCCGACGACATCTATCCAACAACTTTTCTCAAGGATAAATGTGGTTACCTGCTCCGCCTTCGGCGCACCTGTCTGCTGCTTCATTGTCCCATCATAGGATAATTCATTGGAAATAGTGTACATTGGATCAATACAACGTCTATGTACCACCAGCGGACATCCTACCCATTCTTTTTCTTCGTCTTCACCAAGAAAGGTTCCATATGGATTGATATAATCAGCGAAACCCTGAACCGATATCTTTTTATCCTTATAGCCGGACAAAATTTCAGAAGTTAATAACTGCTTAATCATATCCGTTTCGACAGTCACTACCGGTTCAATCTGTTTCGGGTCCCCGACAATAATCGACTTACGGCATCTGAACATTGCTCCTACCGCCATCTGCGGCTGTGCCTGTCCTGCCTCATCTACAATCAAAGTCCCCAGCGTTCCACTTTCTTCTAGATCCCCCAGAAAAGTTTGTGCAGACGCAAATGTCGTTGAAATTACCGGGGTCAGTAAAAAGATAGATTGCAACATAGATGGCATTGCTGCTTTGCGATCAGCAGACTTCATTCTCTCTCCGCACTCCTCAAACATGTTCCAGGCAATCATCAGGTTAATAATATTATGCCTCATGCATTTTGATGCTGCAACGAATTCCTTATGAAGCTTGCAGGCATAGAGAAAAAGTTTTTCTCTCTCCCTGTTATACTGTGCGGTAAACCATGGATTTGTAATCTGCGCCTTTGTTGACTGCTTCTCATTTTTAGAAACGTACATTTCCATAAAACCCGCATCCAGCGGTGCCAATTTCCTATCTCCTGCAAAGTATTTCCTCAAAAGCGTATAATAATCCAGCAAACGCTGAATATCTGCCAGTTTTTCATCCGTATCAGATAAAGATTTTCTGAAAGACTCTATATTTTTCTTATGCTCCGCAATAACTTCATCCCTGGTTGATGTATCCTTAAATCTGGTAAATAATCCTCTGGGTCTTGATTCCTCAAGTTCCATTACTTCCGCTTGCTCCACCTTTATCTTACCTACGAAGCTTTGCTTAATTCCCTTCAATTCATAAATTTCCTTCGCCAATTCCGCTGGAGACAGAAACTGTAATTTACTCGGAATCGTTTTACTTATGACACATAGCTGTTCCAGTTCTTCCCTCAGCTTCACAACCAGATCATACTGCTGTAGGAAAAGCTCCCGCTGCTTTGCAAATCTCTGTTTGTGCAATTCCCTCGTGGATTTATATTCTTCCACAAAAGGCATTAAGACTGTATTACAATATTTTTTAATATTAGAACGCTTTCCAAATGGAGCGGACACCAGTCCCCAACAGTCTTTCCTTTCGAGAAGCCTGTTTGCATATCGCGTAAAGAAAATATCCTTCTCTTCCCGACTTTTACCATATAAAGTGATGGTTTCCACGTCTTCCGACTTCTCAAGATCAAACAAATCCTGAACTTCCTTAAGACCACTTTTTACTTCGTCATCATCGTCCTCCGATGCTTCCAGACTTTTCAAAATATCCTTTCCCTTTGGTAAATCAATTGTAATATTTTCAACCGCCGCATTATTGCATGATGCAACCAGCATACTGTAATCATTAATCTTATCATCCTTGATAGAATAATAATTAGGTGCATACTGATAATACGCATTTCCAAAGGCTTCTAACGGGCCCTGCGTAAAAGAATGCTTTTCAAAAAGAATATCTGGATCTGTTCCATTCTTCGCCAGAAGCAAAGCTCTGTCAACAATATTACTTGCCACAATCTCTTTTAATAGGGTTGTCTTACCTGTTCCCGGCGGTCCGTTTACCGAAAATACCGGTGTATGACCATTAGGATCAATTGCTATATTAACGGCAACCTGCTGCATTAAAGCAGGCATAAACTTAGCAGGCCATTTTCCCAACGGTGCCTTGTCAACATTCAGTATTTCTTCAAAGAACCTTCTCATATCAGATGCAGGTTGCGTCGGAGAAATGACAGTACGAACCGGACTGCCTATGCCCTTCACTTTCTCATATCCCGCCAGAATATATGAAATGACCTTCTCCTCATATTCGCTTTTATCCCCAAATTCTCCAGCTTCAATCAATTCTGATAAAAGAATAATATCATTTAAAAAGAAGCTCTTACCCAAATCCGAATAATCATCAGGCTCCTCATCCTTATTCCGCTCCTCCTCATTCACATACCTATTGTATTCGAAAAATCCCACCGATTCTTTATCCATTTCCGGGAACTGCTTCTTTACAAACTCCTGATAAACCTTTTCGTAGACAGAAGCAAGAAAATGGCTTACATCCTGTTCTTCTAACGTTTCATCAATTTTTTTAACAAATTCATCATATTCCTGTATATTTAGAAAAAAATCCTGTTTCTTCTTCTTGCGGCATTTTTCCCATACAAATATTGCCCACAGAATAGGGGACAACTGAAAACTTCCCTGTAAATATATCCCTTCCGTATCTGTCTTAAAGGAACACCACGCTATCGCACTCTTCTTCGGGTATACCAGCTCCGGTCTGTTTTCCGGCTTTTCCATAAACCTCTCCAAATATTCGACTATGCTGTTTCTGTCCGTTCTGCCGATACTAAAAAATACCTCTTTTCCAACAGCCGGAAAATTTGTGTAATGCTTCTCATCATTCGCTAATTTCTGGTCTATCTGGATATCGGGAGTTGTGAACTTTGAGAAAACCTCAAGCTTACTGGCGTTTACTGTTTCACCCCTGTTTATTTTCTCAATCAACTTCTTATTATCTGAATTTTCTTCCCGAATATCGATTTGCCCCAGAAACTCTACTGTTTTCCAGTAATTTAAGATTTCCAGAACTTGAGATTTTGTGCTTGGATTCATTATTGGACTCCTTTTACTCAAAACACATTTAACACATTTTCAATTTCATTTTGGCTTTCCATATCAAAAAGATAACAGCACTTTTATAAGATTTACCATTGCTGTCCTTTCGTATTTCCATATTACCAAATTGAGCCAATTTTGCAATATTTCCTTTGTTTCTGAACAGGGGAGGAGCATGAATACAAAATGCAAGCAGTTAAGCTGGCAAAAAAATCACGTAGAAAAAAGCCTCTAAAGAATTAGGTATCTCGAAAGAAATCCTTCCTACGTGATTGAAAGCTGTCAGAGCCGACACCTTGGAAATTGGAGAAGGTTCTCCTGCACCCACTCGCACTATCTAATTCTAAAAAACGCCATATTTATCAATTTCTGAAATATTTCTTTCACTAAATTAATATGGCATATGCAATGATCCTTTTACTAAATTAATCATTGTATATGCCATAATTACTGCTTCATATGCTATTCCGTACAAGCTTTCAACAGTTCTTTCCAATTCTCCGTAAATCCCCTTTAAACAAATGCCTCATGCAAAGTAATATACCAAAGATTCTATTATTTCGGATTCATATTTTAGTATACTCTTTATATAGTACGGGCATCTTGGACAGCTTCGCATTATACAGTCTTCCATAATGGGCGCAAATATTCCGCACATAAAAGATACTCTCCAACCAGCGCATATACCGGAGGATTCCCGCCCTTATAATTTTCACGGAAATTTCTTTCATATGGTGCCCTTGCATTTCTACGAATTTCCTCATTAATATCTTTTAAAAAAGTTCATGATATTCCCGATCCGCAAAATGATCTTTTTCAAGGTACCCCATAACACCATATTTTTCAGCATAATAATTACCGTTTCTACATCTCATATTAATTTCAATTTTTTCAATTTCCGGAAATAAAATCTAGCGAAAATTTGCATTAAAAAGACCCAACGCGGTCCGCATCGTTGAGAGGCGTGTTGGGTTCTGTTGATTGTATTATATACAAAACCGGTCAAATGTCAACTTTCACTCTTTTCCTGATTTTTATCCTGTTTCAACTTTCATTACTGAATTTTTATGCAAATGGGTTAAATCCTTCTGTGCTTTTGCCGCCAAATATGCTTTCAGTAATGCTGCATCATCCATGGCGAGCTTAACTGTGGCGCCCCCCACCTCTAAACTCCAGGGAACTGTCAAACAGCGTTTGCTCTTCATTCAGCCCTTTTGCATTTTCCAGATCCTGAATGACTTCTTTTACAAACTCCACCGTAAACGCAGATCTTGTATGAATAGAGTGGTCTACAAAGGTACTAAATAACAGAAATATGTATCTAAGGCCGCTGATTTTCGTCATGGTTTGATAAAAAGCCTCTTTGCCTTGCTTCATCTAGCAACTTTGGTTGAATTTCTGGATACGTCCAACTTTTTGGTAATTCATCCATGATTGCTATCTTTTCAATCTCGCTGTGAAGCTCACGTTCAAACGTATGTATATCAGCATAAAATAGTTTTCCAAAAGTCTCTATTCCATCAAAGTTATCTGGTGCAACCACAGAATAGATGCAAACAGGATATATCTCAAACTCTATCGCTCCGGTTTCCTCGTATAGTTCTCTTTTCGCTGTAATAAGAATATCTTCACCAACTTCTCTATGTCCTCCCGGCACTTCCCATGTATTTCTTTCCTTATGCTTACAGAATACCCATTCACCATTATGTTTTGCAATAATGACAGCAAACTTTAACAACGAATCCTCAACTTCATCATAAAAACTTACCTTTGTCACATAAATCTCCTTATTTCACCTTTTCTATCTACTTACTTTCCTTATAAAAAACAGTCTTTATGCATTACTCCGCTCACAAATAGAATCAAAGTAGAGACATTTTGCAAAACAAATGCCGGAAACCCGCATAAATACAGGCTTTCGATCTTTCTCTTAAGATAACACGTTCTTCACTCATAAAACATACTTCCTATTAATATCATTGTAATGTCTTTGTCATTACATTTCAAATACTTTTTCGAAAATAAATAGTCGCACCACTGGTGCGAGATTTCATAAGTCTTTCCATACCTCATTCTTGACACAATCTCTTCAAAAGTTTATCCTTGATAATATAAAAGCCTGTTTTCTTCATTTGCCTGTCCTTATTGCGGAAAAGTCCTCCGCCTTGCGGCGCAGAACCATACTTTCAACCCGACCATTTATATACCACATATCGGTCAGTGGTAAACTTTCTTTGTACCTATATTCTAGCAAGCACAAAGAGGAAAGTCAATAGAGCTTTCCATTAAAATTATATGTAAAAGGCCACAAATATATGCTTTTCCTACAACAGAACAATTACCGTCTTTTATTACTTGCTGTATTCATACCTTGAGAAATTTGTTTTTTTACCTCTGGCATCTTCATCGCCTAAGAAATAAGTTGCCATGATATAACATACCCATAAAAATATTACTGAGTAATAAGTATATATTTCGCCTCACGACCTCCGTGCTTTTCCTTAATATCCTCTTCGTCCGAAGTTTACATTTTTTTCTCTTTTTTATTACTTTTACTCACTATTATAATAACTACAATAATTTGTAAAATAGGAACTCCGATATAATTTACGATAGGTGTCAAAATTATTGGAATTATCGAAAAGAACCATCCTACTAGTATTGACACTATTAACAATAAAATGAACGCTAAAATTTTATCGCTTCGCTTCTTAAACGTATTCATAAACGGAATACATATTGTCACAATTAAAAACCAGATTGCACCTGTAAAAAACTTAATCCAACTATTACCTTGTCCCTTACCTGCAGTTACAATACTATTTATATACATAGTAGTTTTATTCATAACCGAATTAACGGACCTATCACTTTGTTGCTCAATCTCTTGCAATATACTTTGATATTCATCTTTGTACACTTGATTACTATTTATCTTCGCTTCGTCTAATTCCATAACTCTTTCTAGAATACTAATTCTTTTTTCTATTCTTGTAAAATAGAAAAAATTTGAATCAATATATGGAAATAAAAGAACAATACAAAAAGCAACTATCATTAACCCTATCCATAATCTAGGTTTCTTATAATTTTTCTTAAACAACGTTAATAACTCATCTATAAGTTTTCCAATAGTGTCTTTCACGAATTTATCCTCCAAGCACTATCATTAACCACAATATTGGCAATAGAATTACTTTTTAACCAATCTATGTATAGCAGGCAATCTCACAGACTACCTGCCACATAAAATAATCCATACATTCTGTTTGCTACTCAAACTCGACGTGTCCTTTGCCATTCTTAACTGTATTTATTTAAGTTTTGTGCAAATACACACCGCATTTTACTTCAATTACATTATTTATTCTGACTTACTGATTTTCTGTTGCCAAAATGTTGCCAACCAATTTGTTCTATATCCATATCCACTAAACGATTCTTTAACTCTACGATTCTTTCTGGCCTAATCATATATTCCTCATATACTTTACGTATATACCATTTTTCAACCATTCCTACAAGTTTTTTGTATAGTTCAAAGAAATCAAATTTTTTCTCATTTAATATTGAGACTAAAGCACTAATCACTGGTGGAACAATAGCTAATAAAATTGGAATGATTAATTTCACATCTTCATTACCTTTTATAAAAACAATCAGAATAACTAAATAATATAAAATAGTTAAACTAATAATACAAATTTTAAACCTTTTCAAGCTATTAGTAATCTTTATATCTGCCCTTTCTTTACGCTTCTCTATATCTGCCAACTGATTTTGCAAATCATCTTTCTGCTTTGCAATCAATTCATCATTTTTCCGTTGCATATATTCGCTTTGTTCTTTTGCACGTTTTTGAATTACATTTACTTCCTCTTCTTGATGTCTGATTACGTCAGCCAAAGCATTTCGCTCCTTCTCTGAATCTTGTAATTTATTTGCTAGCAATTCCTTTTCTGATTGGTGAATCACCAATTGCTCTTCGGAAATAAATGAAAGTATATCTTCAACTACTCCTTTGCTAATATCTTCTGGTTTTTTTACTTCTTCACGCAAAAGTAATATACTATCCGCTAATTGATTCTCATCAATCTCTTTTCTGCGATATTTATCTTTTGCTTGTTCAAATTTAACTGCAACATTTTGAGTTAAAATCTTCGATAATACAATTCTTGATTTAACCAATACACTAAATGATGTCGGAAACCCATTTGCACCAAACCCCTTATTTAAATCAAACCATAACCTATTTGTTAATGCATACATATTAATCGCCAGTGGTGTACATATAGAATCTTCACAAAATTCTGTGGCCATTTTTAACATTCTCCCTGTTTCTGTCAAGACAATATATTTACTCTGCTTCAAATCTTTTGAATGATTATTTTTTCTTAAGATGTTCACATAATTCAAATGTTTGATGTATCTTAATTTATCATCAGTAAGTTGATATTTCTTTATCGCTTCTGGACTTTCCAGATTATACTTATGAAGTTCATCTGCATAATAATTAGCCTCGTTTTCTTTTGTTATTAATTTGTTTTGGAGCAAAGAATTAAAATATGCTTTTTTATCAATTACATCAGCGGCACTATGACAACCTCTTACTATTTCTGCCATAGCATAGTTGTCTACTGTCACCAAAGCCTTTCCTTCAACTATATCAACTGCTCTAGCAAAGAAAGAATCGATTTCATCCGATACTTCTTTAAAGTAACGAACTTTTATCACTTTCTTCTTACTTTTCAAATTCATTTCACTGATAAGGGAAAATAGTTCTTCCGCAAGCCTTTGAAAAACTATTCCATTATATCCCGCTAAGTGAAAAAGAATTTCATTCTCAACGTATATGATTATTTCATCTTTCCACGCCGAATTATCAGATATATTACTATTATAATTCAATCCAGCAAAAAGAACCGCCCCTTCTTTAATTTGTGCCAAATGTGATTGAAATATCTCATCAGACTCATTATCCAAAATGAAAGCACTAATCAATTCAGAAAATCCATTATGAATCGTGTCATCCAATAAAAAAGAACAAAACTCTCGCTGCAATTTTATTCGCTGATCAACAGATAATGTGCCTTTCCTATCTTCAACATACTTAATCAGATTATTTGCTATATTCTCATTTGTTACAGAAATATTTTCCACAGTTGGCGAAACCACATCTATCTCATTCATTACCATAGCAACATTTACTGTATACAAATTATTATTACGCAAAACATATTCCAATCTTTTTAGTGAAGACTGAATCACATATTCAGGAATTGAAAATCCAAATTGAGAATTAATTTGTTCAGATATTTCTGTAATCCCAAACGAATACAGTTTTTGAGATATAATAATACTCTCTGCAAACTTTGAAACAACATAATATATGTCACATTTGCCATCATTATACAATTGGCGATATGTAACATATGACGCTAAACTTTTTATTTCATTTGTCATTTTTACTTTCGTGTCTCCTTATTACCAATTTTACTAACTCTTCATCATACTGCCAAATCTAACGGCAAATCTGAAATATCTTTCAACCGCTTCCCCTGTACAAGCGTTTCCAAAGTTTCAACCGCATCTTCAGAACCAACTTCTTTTACTGCACGAATCAATTCATAGAGTGCAAAATGATACACGCAATCAATATCTCCGGTCCCAAGTGCCAGCGATGCTAATCGGTTGGGCATTGGTTCCGCTGTTACCACAACAATATGTGGCAAATGTCCTTTTCTATTACGAATCAAATTTAATGCTTCTGTACGGCTATTCTGCGCCCGATCACTCCGCATTGTATATTTTGCTGACACACTGGCATGAAGTAACGGCTTTCCGCCATTCGACTTTCTAATATCTGCCATCCTGCTAATTTCATCATCAACTATGTACTGCTCCGCATTAATTTGTTTATCTTCATAAAGATTACGATAAATAACCACATCCGGTGCAACAAGATAATCATTTCCCAACGCCGCTGCTAATTGTGCATTTTCCGCTGTCAATGCATTCAAATAAGCCAAATGCTCATATTGCTCAAAATCACTCGTTTTAAGCCTGTTATTATTGCCAAGCTGCATTATCGACCACTGACCAGGACGGAGATTTTGTAAATGTGGAAATGTTTCCTGCAAAAATTCCATTGTCAATAATTCAAATTGCTTTCCTAATGTTTGCCCAGAAATTTTATCTACTGTATTAACTGTATGATGTTGCTCATCCACTAAAATATCAACAATTTTGCCTGCTATGGCTTTTGACCCTCTACTACTGGTATCTGCATTAGATGCCACTCCCACTTTAGTCAATGTCAATGTATTTGTTTCAAATAACCGCTCGTGAAAATGAAATCTTGCATTCGCTATTAAGGCATTCATATTCCAAACACTCCTTTATTTTTTCTCCTACTGCCTGCGCTACCGGTGGGGGAAACGCATTTCCAATCATACGGCATGCAACAGTTTTCTTTTCCCCAAATGTCCATGTATCAGGAAAGCCCTGTATTCTCGCCATCATTCTACTAGTCAGACGAGGCATTCCCTCAAAATCCGGCTCTGGCGCTGTATTAGCCACACCTCGCCCATCTACTCCAAGTTCAGCCCATGCTTTTCTCGCTCTCACCGGACCAAGATCGGGACCACCATGTTTTTTTGACCCGCCAACTAAAGTTGGAGCAATTCTATCTGCATTTTGTGCCCATTTTTTTGCACCTTTCCACTTATTTTCCGCCATCAAATCATACAATATTTCTCCAACAGTAGGAGTACAGCCCAGTGTTACTTCTGGATACGAAAAAAACCCTTTTTCATCTTTTCGTATTCCAACAATTACCACACGTGGGCGAAGCTGCGGAACTCCAAAATCAGAAGCATTTAACAACTTAATTTGAGTATCGTATCCAAGTTTTGTAATGGACTTAAGAATATGCTTCCGGTATTCATCAAAACCAGAATCCAAAAATCCTCTCACGTTTTCCAACATCACCGCTCTGGGCTTGATTTCTTTAATCAACCGAATCGCTTCTGGGAAAAGATCACGTTCATCATCTTTTCCTAATTGCTTTCCCGCAATCGAAAATGGAGGACACGGCACGCCACCTGCCAACAAATCTACTCCTTGATAAGGTTTCCCATCAAAGTCATGGACATCCGCACATATCACATTCCATTCAGGACGGTTCAATTTCAAAGTTTGACAATAATCAGATTCGTATTCAACAAGTGCAACATGAATGAAACCGGCCAAAGCAAGCCCAAGCGCTTGTCCACCAGCCCCTGCACAAATTTCTACACAAGTTAATGGTCTTTGCACAAATGTCCTCTCCTTTTTACTGCTTATATCTTAAAATATTACATTTCCTATATCTAGAATAATTCAGAACGTTTGTTCTGTCAACATTTTTCATGGCAACAATAATTTTTTCATATGACCCTCTAAATCATGTTATGTAAATACGACAGGCAATCTCAAAGACTACCTGCCATATAAAATAAATGATATACTCTTGTACTACTCAAACTCTTTTTCGGGTTCGATTTTTCATGTTAATCTGATGTTGTCAAGTGTGGAAATCGTATCATTTTGATACGATTCGATATCTCGTCAATGTGGTTTCAAAACTGCTGTACCCAAATTGTACCCAACTTTATCAAAGCTTTTTTCAATTCTACATATCACAAAAGCAATTTCTACAAATATGCAGAAAACAGTTGTATTTAATTCATAGAAATTTTTACACCCTATGCCCATGAGGTGTGTATTGTTCTCGTATATTTGCATGAAAATATTTTCCCTTTGATTCAGCTGACCGAAATTCATACCACATATACTCTGGAAAATCATGATATTGCCAAACGACGCCACTCTTAAATTCTACTTCCAAAGTACAAGATGCTTCATCATATCCGATGCTTGTAATCATACTAGACTCAACATATTCCCTCTCCATTCTTCATCCTCCTTCAAAAATGTTGTTCCCTTATCTTTGTTACTACAGATTTGTAATCATCATGAGTAGAATCATATTCTTTTATCCATGATGCTACAAGTTCTGGATCCGAACTATCTGGTCTCGGTGATTGTAATGGCAATCTAACTCGTGAAGGTATGCTAATTGCCTCTCCCACAATAACCGCTTCACCTATTCGTAATGACGGTAATAGGTTAATCAAACTATTCATGTTATCCGGTGCCATAGACTTCACAATAGACTGATCCGACGAATTTGTAAGTCGCAATGCAATAAAAGTCCCCACCTGAGCAAGTATGGTTTCTGATAGTTCTGATGGGCGTTGAGATATAACGATAGCCCCCAAACCAAACTTCCTTCCTTCTTTAAATATTCTTTCTACAGCCTCTCTCGCGTATACTGTATTATTGTTCTTGCCAAGATAAGAATGTGCCTCTTCATATGCTATCAACAAGGGACGATTTCTTCCTGTATTAGGTTCATTACGTCCCCAAAACATGCTGTCATATACAAAACGTGTTATCAGTCCCACCGTAACATCCATAATTTCAAATGGTACATTACTCAAATCCAATATTGTAAGTCGTTCATCCCCTCCTATCCAATCCATTAGCAGGTTATGTAAATCTTTTGAGGTTGTTTCGTCTTTATAATCTCCCGGATCAAACATAAAATCATAACGACTATCTTTTAATCTAGCTAATAGCTTTTTCTCATATGAATACATTTCTTGTTTCTTACTTTTATACGGAGCTTGATTACTCATGGAATAGGGTTGAAATTCTGCTGGTATCAAGTTATCAGGTGACCCTTCCTTGATTAGGCATTCACTATCACTAGTCTGCTTACTCATATCTGCAATACTATATGTCGCGTTCAATTCTCGATTAATATCATACCAAATTTTTCTTATATTGAATGGTATTGGAGAATCTGCTGTAATATAGTTTGGATTAACATCACCAGCCTTTAAATGACAATTTGCTTTTTTAGCTTGTGTAATAATCTCGCGAAACCTCCGATACTCTGGTTTTTGCTCGTCGGTAGACTTTGCTCCAACCAAAAAAAACATAAGTTCATCAAAATTCATAAGCCAAAACGGTATATACAAAGGATTTCGTTCATCACAAATTCTAAAAACCTTAGCCGTAGGAAATGCCGAGGCATATTCCCCATGTGGATCAATCAACAACATTCTTGAATTATGCAACTGTCCACAAATCTGTTTCAAAATAGCAACAACACTATTAGATTTGCCACTACCAGTCGAGCCAAGTATAGCTGAATGTCTTAAAACCAACTTATGTATATCAAGATATACATTTAAGTTATCAGAAGATGCGTGTTTTCCAATAGCCAACAGACCATCTTCAGTACTTTCGGCTTTTCCATAAATATCAAACAAATCCTCATCTGTTACAATGTGCACTTCATCATTTATTGTAGGATATAAACCTATTCCCTTTTCAAACTTTCGATTCCCAACCTTTTCTCCGATAAGATGTACTGATAAATATCTACTTCCTGTATCACACAATGCTATAGTACTATCTATATTTGATGGTGTATTACTAACAGATTCCACCAATCCAAATGTCGATATATTTCCTGCAATAACTTTCACAAAAGTTCCTATTTGTCCTAATTTAAAAATCTTGCCATTAATGATAGGACTAGAAGAAGGAATACTTGCACTTACCTCAACTTCAACAGTATTAGAATCCACTCTTATAATTTTTCCTAAATATGTAACATCATTTTGCATTTGCGATTTCCTCTATCATAGATTTTCGTCCAGAATTTTCTATCAAAAATTCTATCAATTTCCTAAAATCCCCTAATATAAACTCTTCTTTTACATCATCCCAATATAGCTTATATCCAACATCAGCATCATTTGAATCATCATATATCCATTCTCTCTCAATACCATTTGTTATTATCTTTTTGGGACCCATAACACACAAATTCATATGCGCAGTTGCATATGAACTCATTTGATCAACCTGATTGTCCGAAAAACAGAAAACCAACACATACAATCGTTTATTCTGACGCATAGCATTGAAAATAATATCATTAATATGTTGATCCGAAAAAGAATATCCGGAGCAAATAAATACAAGCTCACCTCGTTGTAAATATTGCTTCATTCTATCAAAATATGCTATAAATGGTTCTTTTCGTGAAAGATTATACTTTTCCTTTGATGGATAAATCATTAGCTCATTTACTGGTGTTTCAATTTTTCCAATTCTTACGATTCTCTCTACAGATGTAGATGTCTCGCTTTTCTTCATCCAATTAAGTGATCCATGGATTTTCCATAAACGTATCCAATTGCTTGTAGAATCTTGATTTCCAGGAAAAGATTCTATACTTTCTGGAGAAAAGAATGGCTCATATGAGCCCGTAAAGCCATCAAAATATGATGTATAATTAGCTTCAAGTGCCATTTCGAAAAGCATATCATAATTTGTTGTATAAATTTCTTTTACGAATCCCCGATTAGCAGAATCATACCATGCCATAAATCTTCTGATGTCAGAAACATCTGTAAGTTCTTCTTTTTCTCTAATAACCCCAAAAATAGCTTCACAAATTTTTCTATCCAGTTCTGCTGCTTGTTCACCTGTAATGCCATCAAAGTTATAATCCTTTCTCCCTTGTGTTATGTCACAGATTTGTCGTATGTAGTTAAGAATATCTTCAATACTAACATCTGTTTTCCCTTCCAATTTCTTTACTGAACTTTCAATATTTCCAAACAATGTCTGTTCAGAAATACTAAGACGGTTCTTGCATTCTTCAGTTAATGTCATAATATTAGGGAGTCCAAATGCACACGATGTACCAGCTCCAAAAAAGAAGCCAATATTAGTGGCATAAGACAATATATTCCTAAGTTCATTCATATGATGAATAACATGTATCTTTTCCATTTGTGCCCTCCATTAAATATACCACAATAGTATCTATTCCAACATTTTTCAACAACTTTTGATTCTGTCATTAGTATAACAACATTTTAACATCTTATTGTGTTGTGACACCATTTATTGTATTTGAGAACTATTGTTAGCTATACATTTAGACAAATATTCTCGTAATATCCTGATACCGATTTACCACCCGATAAATCTCTACTGCTTCTTTACCAACCTTATACAGCACAACATAATCTTCCCACACCACATACTTATAATCCGTCTTAAAACTCACACGCTTAGACAGGTCTGCGCCAATATAAGGAAACTGCTGTATATTCTCAAACTGGCGGTAAATCTCCTGTACTGTTTCCAATGCCTTATCTGCATTATCCTCAGCAATGAAATCTTTAATAGATTTCAAATCCTTTGCCACCAACGGATTAATCCGTAATTTCATCATGTCCTATTCTCCTACTATAGTCTTCAGCTCATCCAATGACAACCAACCGTTTCCATCCTTGACAGCCGCCTCTGCCTCTTGCAGCTTTTCTAAAAGTTTCTTTTCTGCTTTATCACGCTCATAATCTTCTATATCCATTACCACAAATCTTCCCCTGCCATTTTTAGTGAGGAAAACAGGCTCTCCCACTTGGCAGTTTTTTAACACTTCATTATAATTTCTCAAATCAGATACAGGTAATATATTTGGCATAGTTACCATCCTTTCAAAATCAATACTATATTCCAGTTTTCATTATATCCAAAAACGCTGTAAAAATCAACGAAAGGTTTTACAGCGTTTTGCTCATTCTAGTGTTTATTTAAATCCAGACTGGAATTTAGTTTTTCATTTAACCATTTATATCATTTGACCATTTTTTGATTAAACCGATAACCCACGCCCCATACCGTCTGTATGTAGACAGGCTTACTTGGATTATCCTCTATCTTTTCTCTGATATTTCTGATATGGCTCATAACGATATTATAATCACCGGAATAGGGTTCTTCCCAAACAAGATTGTAGATTTGCTCTTTGCTGAATACCCTTCCAGGGCTGCTAGTTAACAGATAAAGTATTTCAAACTCTGTAAAAGTAAGTCTTACTCCTTTACCTTCTCTTACAATCATGCGTTGCATTTTATCAATTTCTAATCCCTGAAATGTCAACGAACATTTTTCTTCATTTAATATTTGAAAATTGTTTTTTCCTACATCAAGCATTGATAATATACGTTCTAAAGCATCTTCTTCACTATCATCAAATGTCATAATAACTACTTTCCCATCATATCACTTTCCCGTCTGTACATTTTTTCTAAACTATTTGATGACTAGAAAAAATTCTTTTAGAGCAAAGAATTCCAATCATAACAACTAAAAATGATACGGGCATAGCCCAAACTGCATACAGCATCCCTTTTGCTAATTCTTTGATTGACATAAGGGAAATAAATTGCACATGATATACCGGCAATAATACCAACAATTGGTATAAGGGATTATGTTCTGCCACCGGAAGCATCATCGGAAACAGAAAAACTGCGAGCGAAAATATCAATGCAGTCATCTGCTTTCTACATACAGCAGAAAAGAATAAAGAAATTCCCGTCACACTAAAAATACACGTGTATGCAAGCATACTCTGATAAAATATCAATGTTCCGCAAGTTATATTAAATGGTATGTAATTTTCCACATAAGACACTGGCGCAAATAAAATACTACAGTGAAGTCCTTCTGTTCCATAAAGCACAACTCCTGCTGCCATGTTAATAATCAAAAACAATGTGGTTATCAGAAAAGCTGAAAAAAGTGCTGCAATGATTTTTGCCCTGATACACTCAGTTTTCCCCAATCTACTTGTCAAAATAATATTATCAACGCCCTCATATTCTCCTGCAAATATTGGTATAATTAAAACAATCATTAAAAGCGAAATAATCAGAATGACACGAACCATATACTGGCTCACACTCAGCCAGCCATCCACATACCCAATCTCTATCTCCTCATCTCCATAAACATCTTTTACTGTCAAACCGTTCCAATTACCATTCATATCAGCAAAATGAGAATGCACCGCTGATTGTATGGAATTTTGCCATAAATAAGCTACATTCATACCATGTAAATCACTTGTCGGCATAAAGTCCTGAAGCATTTGCTGTACCTTTTCATCCGTTAAAGTTCCCTGATACTTTTCTGCAAGTTCCTTATCTATACTTACAGCTTCTAAACCTGTACCTTCCTTATTTTTCCCATCAAAAGAATACATAGAGCGACAGGTTGATATAATAAACATAAAATTAAGCAAAACAGCAATAAGTATGCTTATTATTGCAATGCGCTTCTTAAATATTTTCTTTAACTCAAAATACAATATTTTTTTCATTCCTGCTTGCCTCCTCTAAAATAATACAAATAGAAATCCTCCAGATTAGGCTGCACTTCCGCAGCACATTCCATTGGTGCATCTTCTGAAATGATTCTAAGTATTGTCTGATTATTTCCTATATTTTTGAGATTGCTGGTATTAAAATGTTCTGCATATTTTTCCGCCTTTCCGGTATCTACCACACACTCCCATACCTTACCATTGATTTCTTCTGTAATTTCCCCTGCTTTTCCAAAATGCAGCAACTTTCCGTCTTTCATCATCATAATATCTTCTGCAATATATTCCACATCAGATACTATATGCGTAGACAAAATCACTATCCTGTCCTTGGAAAAAGCACTGATTAAATTCCGAAAACGCACTCTCTCTTTTGGATCAAGTCCTGCTGTTGGTTCATCCAGAATTAAGATACGGGGATCATTTAACATTGCCTGCGCGATTCCTAACCTCTGTTTCATACCACCTGAAAATGTTTTTACTTTGTTCTTCGCTTCTCCTTCTAATCCAACTGCCTCCAACAATTCTTTCGATTTCTTCTTTGCTTCCTTATCTCCCAAACCTTTTAGAGCAGATACATAAAGCAAAAAATCCCATGCTGTGAAGTCAGGATAGTATCCGAAATGCTGTGGCAGATACCCCAATAAGTTTCTATATTTCTCTCCCATCACATAAATATTCTTCCGATTCAAAAGAATTTTCCCGGAAGTTGGCTGCTGTACACCACATAGCAATCTCATAAATGTAGTTTTTCCTGCCCCATTTGCACCAAGCAATCCATACACGCCGCTTGATAATGTAAGGCTTAAATGATTAACTGCAACCTTTGAAGCATACCGCTTTGTCAAATCACAAATTTCTAACTGCATCTTTTTTTCTCCATTCATATTTTCCACATTCAGGTATTCTGTAAATACAAAATACTCTCCCTGCGTCTGTAAGGAGAGTATAAAAAACAAATTTCAACTTTTTATCTACTAAGCCAAATATTCAAAGAAAGCTGTTACACATGCACCTTTATTACCATTTTGCAAAGACAAAGAACCCGCATGATGCTGACAAAGAATTTTGCATATGTATAATCCAATGCCTAAATGGTTTTCCTGTCCCTGTTCTTCTGTAAAATACGGTTCCATTGCATTTTTTAGACATTTTTCTGAAAAGCCTTTTCCATCATCTATGACTATCAATTCTAATCCTGTTTCCTTATCCTTTAAGTTGACCTCAACATACGATGCGGCATATCGTATTGCATTGGAAATCAAATTCTGATAAACTTGCACAATTATTTTCGGATCAACCGCTATTTTTTCAAGTAGCATCTCACTGTGAAAAACGAATTGTATATTTTCCTTTTCACACAATATTTGGGCTGCGTCCTGCATTGTTTCTACAAAATCCTGCACTTTCACACATTGGCATTCCGGCTGTAATTCTTCCAATCGTTGCAGATTACTCATCGTATCCACATACTGCTCCATTCTTATAATATGTTTTACCATTGTATCTGCCGTATTTCTTGCTTCCGGTTCATTTCCAACCTGTAGCATTTCATTATAACCTTTTATTACGGTAAGCGGCGTTCTTAAATCATGAGCAAAAGCGGCATTCAATCGTTTGCGTTGCTCTGTTTGTCTCCACATTTCAGAGAAATTCTTTTTCAATTCTGAACGCATAATCTCAAACGAATTACAAAGTTTTCCTAATTCATCCTGATTGGCATACTTTATCTCAAAGTCTAAATCATTATGAAATATTTTTTCCGAAGCATTCTGTAATATCAATAACGGTTTCTTTATCTTCCTTTGATAAAAAATCATAGTTGCAGCAAGAATACAGAGTGCAGTATATACAGGAACCACTATAATCGGAAATACTTCCAGTAGATCAATCAAAATCTCATCTCTTTTTGACATGGGTATGACCTCTTTACTTATATAGGTTCCCTCTCCTAACCGCTCCCCATTTTCATTTGTAAGATAATATTTTTCTCCAGCGGGAGGATACTTTTCATATATATTATTTACCAAAATCTGACATAGGCTTGCCGTCCCCATGTACATCATAATTGCAACAAACATAAATAAAACAATATAGAACACAATACTTTTTCGTAATGACATATTATCGATATATCTCTTTATCTTACCCATTTATAGCCACACCCCCAAACAGTTTCAATATATGTTTTCTCTGAATATTCCGCTATTTTATTCCTTATTCTTCTAATATGCTCTGCTACAACACTACTGTCTCCCTCACTGTCATAACCCCATATTTTTTCGTAGATACTTTCCTTATCAAAAATCTGTCTGGCATTTTGCGAAAGCAGTTCAACAATATCAAATTCTTTTTTGGCAAGAATAATTTTATGCTCATTAATATAAATAGTCCGCTCAGAATAATCAATGGATAATTCACCTGAAAATTTAACCTGCACACTTTTATGAATTCTTTCTTCTCTCCGTAAATGTGCCGATACCCTTGCATCCAACTCTGGTAATGAGAATGGTTTTACAATATAATCATCCCCACCAGCCGCAAATCCCTTTATTTTATCTGCATCTTCAACTCTTGCTGTCAGAAAAAGAATCGGGCAGGTTATCAGGTTTCGTATTCTCCCGCATACTTCAATCCCATCCATTTCAGGCATATTGATGTCTAACAAAATCAAATCAGGCTGATGTTCCACCTGTTTCAGCGTTTCCATACCATTTAATGCAGTTAAAACAATATATCCTTTATTTCTAAAAAAAGTAGATAACATTTCCACTATATCTTTTTCATCATCTACAATTAGCAGCTTGTATGCCATTTCTCATCACCTCTAAGATAGTGTACTCTTTATTTTTCAACATTTTATCAATTTTTCATATTCTTTTACAATGTCCCAAATTGGTAGTTAACGCTTGCCAAGGAATTTAGCCCTAACTATATTCGTATCGTGCAGGATATGCTTTCGGTTGTAATTTATAGGGCTATTGTTCTGGGTATCGCCAAAAAAGGATCCGCCGCCCTGCAATGGTCTGATATTGATTTTGAAACAGGGCTTTTGAATATCAATAAGACTCTGTACTATAAGTCAATGGACGAGTATAAATATGTTGCCCCTAAGACACAGCCAGCGTCCGCATCATTTACATAAACGCTAACGCCATCCGAACACCAATCTTGAAGTTGCCAATAAATTAACTGGCGTACTGCATTATACTCCGGCAACACAGAGTATCGCAGATTACACCAGCAATCAATTCACAGCAAGCTATCATAGAGAATTAGAATAAAAAATGCAATCATAATGCAATGAAAAAGAGAAAAAGCCGCAAAACCCTTGATTTTACGGGCCTTGCGACTTAGCTCCAACTATTCAAACTCAATCGTCGCCGGCGGCTTCCCGGTACAATCATACATTACCCGGTTAACCCCCTTGACCTCATTCACGATCCTGCTGGTCACCACGCTTAAGACCTCCCAGGGAATCTGCGCAGCCTCCGCAGTCATGAAATCCGACGTATTCACAGCCCGCAGCGCAATGGCATAATCATAGGTTCTCTCATCCCCCATAACACCCACGCTTCTCATATTCGTCAATGCCGCAAAATACTGTCCAAGGCCCTTATCTATGCCGGCCTTTGCAATCTCTTCTCGGTAAATTGCATCGGCATCCTGCACGATGCGAACCTTCTCAGCGGTAACCTCTCCGATGATACGGATGCCAAGCCCCGGTCCCGGAAAAGGCTGCCTGTACACCAGATATTCCGGAATGCCCAGCTCTAAGCCCGCCTTGCGAACCTCATCCTTAAACAATAATCTTAAGGGCTCAATAATTTCTTTAAAATCAACGTAATCCGGAAGTCCGCCTACGTTATGATGAGATTTAATTACGGCGCTCTTGCCAAGGCCGCTTTCAATCACGTCAGGATATATCGTTCCCTGCACAAGGAAATCCACTGCGCCAATCTTCTTGGCTTCCTCCTCAAACACACGGATAAACTCTTCACCAATAATCTTGCGCTTACGTTCCGGCTCCTCCACGCCCGCCAGCTTGGAATAAAATCGCTCCTGCGCATTAACACGGATAAAGTTAAGATCATACGGGCCGTCCGGTCCGAAAACTGCCTCCACCTCGTCGCCCTCATTTTTGCGGAGCAAGCCGTGATCTACGAATACACAGGTGAGCTGCTTGCCCACTGCCTTTGCAAGAAGCACTGCTGCCACCGAAGAATCAACGCCGCCGGAAAGCGCACAGAGCACCTTACCGTCCCCTACCTTTTCACGGATCTGCTTAATGGTTGTTTCCACAAAGGAATCCATGCGCCAGTCACCCTGACAGTGACACACATGATATACAAAATTGGAAAGCATCTTCATACCTTCCTGCGTATGCATAACCTCTGGATGGAACTGAACTGCATACAAACCTTTTTCAGGGTTTTCCATAGCAGCAACCGGACACACGGGAGTATGTGCAGTAACCTTAAAATCTGCCGGAGCTGCTTCGATGTAGTCGGTATGGCTCATCCAACAAATCGTTTTTTCAGATACATCGGAAAAAAGCACCGAAGACCTGTCCACTTCCACCTCTGTTTTTCCGTATTCACTGACAGGAGCTGTTTTTACGCTTCCGCCCAAAAGATATGACATAAGCTGAGAGCCATAACAAATTCCCAGAATAGGAATACCGAGCTCAAAAATTTCGGCAGAATATCGAGGAGATGTTTCTGCGTAAACACTATTAGGACCTCCTGTAAAAATAATACCTTTAGGATTCATCTCCTTAATCTGTTCAAGGCTTATCGTACAAGGATGAACCTCACAGTAAACATGACACTCTCTGACTCTTCTGGCAATCAACTGATTATACTGCCCTCCGAAATCAAGCACAATAACCATTTCCTTTTCCATAAAAGCACTCCTATCTATCAATTTTCTATTGTATGTTAAGATTATCTATTATTATATAGACAGCCTAAAAGCTTGTCAAAATATTCTTCGCATATGGTTAAGAAATCCACCTGCAATTGTTTTTACATCGTCTTTCAGCTTTTTATTATATAAACAAAAGAATCAGTCAACCTCTTTGTGCTAACTGATTCTCTTATTTTGTTAAGTAATATTTTCTCTGTCTCGTCAATTCCTTTTGGGAATATGTAACGCTTTATTCAACTGAACCTGTTTCCTGAATCTGCTTATACACACCGACACCATACAATACCGGAAGTATCAGACCGATCAGCGGAGAAACAATATTCTGTCCCTGAGCCAGACTGCTGACGAATGAAATAGCCGCCAGAACAATTAAAATGATGGCAAAAACCTTGCCCGCCTTTACGTTTGCCTTTAATCCGACAACACCTGCTGCAATCCCCAGTGCTGCTCCTATTAAGCTGAAAACAGCGGCTACGGCAGCAATACCAACTCCGGCACCCACACTGCCTGCTGCAGCTCCGATAATTGCACCGGCACTGAGTAAACCTATGAGTATAATAACTCCGCCGATTACCTCAAAAATAATGTAAAGAATACTAACTACCTTCCAAAGAGTGTTTGGCTTATTCATGAAATTTCCCTCCTCATATTTTTTCTGCCTTTATGGCAGCCAATCACTATATTATATCGAGCATACTAAATATGCCGCTTTGTGTCAAGTAAAATCTATACCAAGTACAACTGCAAACTATATAAATCCCACATCATGTACTCTCTTATTTATAATCATTAACATTATATTTTCCGTCAGCCTGCGTCAAAAAACAGGACGCATTTCTCAATACATCCTGTTTTCATCCCCAATTAATTTATGCATGCAAATGCAAGTATTTTTCCTTCGTCGCAAGCCCGCCCCTGATATGCCTCTCGGATTTATTCACGTCCAATACCTTCCTTGCTTCCTTTGCAAGCGATGGATTAATCTGCATAAGCCTTTCCGTCACATCTTTATGTACCGTACTCTTACTGATCCCAAACTGCTTTGCTGTCTGCCTTACGGTGGCATTGTTCTCAATGATATAATTGGCAATATCGATTGCTCTTTCCTCGATATAATCTTTCAAAGGAATTCCCCTCAGAATACTTTTTTACATTCTATGAAGTATTCTGAGGGGATATGACTGTTTGAATTTACATTATTATTGTTATCCTATTGCTCCATGCATTCTCTCTGATCACCTGACATTTCTGGTATACCGGCACCCTGGAAATCCACTGCATCCATAGAACATTCCAAATCTTCCTTTTCTAAGCACAAGCTCGCAGCCGCATACGGGGCAGGCCGCTTCTTCCTCCTCGCCGAAAGCTTCTCCTCTTTTCTCCATCAGCTTTCCCATCGCCTCATAACAGCCCTGATTCATCATACAGTCAAACAGTGCTCTGTGGGCCCCTTCCGTTTGTATCCCAAAGTACTCCGCCACATCAGTTAGCTTATGATGGGGCAGCTCCGGAAGGCATCTTCTTGCCATGTAAAGAGTATCTATATAATCATTCTTAAGCTCTACCCCAAGACATTTTAGTGCCGCATCATAAATAAAATTGGTATCAAAGGTATGGATATTATGACCTACCAGCACATGATCCCCGATAAATTCCAGGAAGTCCACCATAGCCGCTTTAAGATCGGGGGCATCCTTTACCATATCATCCGTAATACCGTTCACTGCCGTAGCCCCTGCCGGGATATGCCTCCCCGGATTAACCAGTGTAGAAAATTCACCTGTCACTTCATGGTTCTGCACCTTAATGGCAGATATTTCAATAATCGCATCTCTTTCCTGATTGATTCCGGTGGTCTCCAAATCAAAAACCACATAATCCTCCGCATATCTGTTTAGTCTTTTTCCTTTGTTCCTCTGTATCATTTCCTGCCGCCTTTATCTGCTTCCCTTATCTGCCGGTAAATGCAGTAACCGTCCGCAAACCTTTTCTATCCTTTAAACAATGTTTTGAGAATTCCTCTTCCCAGGGAAGCGCCCACATTTCCGCCAAGCCTCTTGCCGAAGCTTCCTCCAATGGACTTCCCGATGGTATTTCCCACCTCTCGCCCAATGGTTCCTGCTGCCGAGCTTGCCACACTCTTTACGGCGGATTGCGCCTGCTTTTGCTTTGCTGCTTCTGCCTTCTGTGCAGCCTTTCTGGCTGCTTCCTCCGCTTTCAGACGCTGCTTTTCTGCCGCAGTCTCCTCTTTTAGTCTTAATTTTTCCGCTGTAGCCTCCTCCTTTTGGCGGAGCTTTTCTGCTGCTGCTTCCTCTGCCTCTTTGCGTTCAGCCTCCTGCTCGTTTATGACCCGCTTTTCCAAAATCTCGTAAGCAGATTCCCGGTCCAGCATCTGCGCATATTTCGTATAAAGAAGACTGTCCGTAATCATGCTCTTTCGAACCTCATCCTCCAGCGCTCCCATCTTACTTTGAGGAGGAAGAATCTGACATCTCTTCACAACGGTGGGAATACCGTTTTCGTCCAAAACAGAGACCAGAGCCTCGCCGATTCCAAGCTGTGATAACACCTCAAAGGTATCAAATTCCGGATTTTCACGGAAGGACTGGGCGGCTGTCTTTGCTCCCTTTAGCTCTGCGGGCGTATACGCATGAAGCGCATGCTGAATTTTATTTCCAAGCTGTCCCAGAACACCACCCGGAATATCCTTAGGGTTCTGGGTAATGAAATAAATGCCCACCCCTTTGGAACGGATCAGCTTCACTACCTGTTCAATCTTCTCCAATAACGCCTTTGATGCGGAGTCAAACAAAAGATGGGCCTCATCAAAGAAAAATACCATCTTAGGCTTATCCCGATCTCCCGCCTCCGGCAAGGTTTCAAAAAGCTCCGACATCATCCACAGCATAAAGGTGGAATACATGGTAGGGCTGTTAATCAATTTCTGACAATCCAGTATTTGAATGGTGCCCTTCCCGTTGCAGTCCGTACAAAGCCAGTCTGCAATATTGAGAGCCGGCTCGCCAAAAAACAGCTCACCACCCTCCGCTTCCAAAGCTACCACGGCACGCATAATGGCGCCAAGGCTCTGCTTGGAAAGATTTCCGTATTTCGCTCCGTAATCCTTGGCATTTTCGGTTACATACTGTATCATGGAACGCAGGTCCTTGCTGTCCAAAAGAAGCAGTCCCTCGTCATCTGCAATCTTAAAAATAATGGTCAGAATATCCGTCTGAGTTTCGTTCAAATCCATAATCCTTGCAAGCAGCAAAGGCCCCATCTCAGAAATGGTGGTGCGAAGCGGCAATCCCTTTTCCCCATACACATCCCAATAGGTAGTCGGATAAGAATGGAACGAAAATCCCTCCTGCATAAGCCCCATAGCATCAATACGCTTCTGAAGGCTTTCACTTATCATCCCGTCCTGACACATCCCTGCCAAATCTCCCTTTACATCCGCAAGAAAGACCGGCACTCCGCAGTCGCTGAAGGACTCTGCCAGCACCTTTAAGGTAACGGTTTTTCCTGTTCCCGTAGCGCCTGCAATCATTCCGTGGCGGTTTGCCATTTTGGGATAGATATATAGCTTTTCGTCTCCGGATTTTCCCACCCAGATTTTATTATCCTGATACATGAATTGTTCCTCCCTGTCCAAACTTTCTGCTCTCAGTATAACATAGGAGCATGCTCTGGAAAAGAAATATTTCCTCTGCGCCAAAGGGTTATCAGGTGGCAAAGCCTGCAAACTGCGTCATATACAGATCATAATATTTCCCCTTCCGCCTAAGCAGATTTTCGTGATTGCCCTGTTCCACAATTCTTCCCTGATCCATCACTACAATCAGATCCGCATCCCGAATGGTGGAAAGCCTGTGAGCGATTACAATGCTGGTACGCCCCTGCATGACCTGCTGCATGGCGCTCTGAATAGCCTTTTCCGTCCGGGTATCCACATTGGAGGTGGCTTCATCCAGAATCAATATCTTCGGATCTGCCACAAAGGCCCTAGCGATAGCCAACAGCTGACGCTGTCCCTGACTGATGTTGGCGCCGGAGCCGGTAAGCAGGGTCTCATATCCCTGGGGCAGCTTTTTCAGCATGGAATCACAGCGGCTCATCCGCACCGCTTCCTCCAGCTGCGCATCCGTCGCCGTCTCGTTAGCATAAAGAAGATTATTGCGGATGGTATCTGTGAACAACACCGTATCCTGCAAAACAATAGCTACATTCTTTCTAAGGCTGTCTCTGGATACCCCCGCTATGTTTTGACCGCCAATGCGAATTTCTCCGCTGTCAATGTCATAAAAACGCATCAGCAAATTAACCACCGTGGTCTTACCGCTTCCGGTTGCTCCTACCAGAGCTACCGTCTTGCCGGAAGGAACCGTCAGTGTAAAGTCACGAATGACCGGATGATCGGGCGTATAAGAGAAATTCACGTTCCGGAAGATCACCTCGGCATCTCTGTCCTCTGTCAAAGGCTGACCGCTCATATCCTCATTGGTTTCATCCAAAACGGTAAATACCCGCTCAGCGCCTGCAACAGCAGTCTGTAGCTGCCCGTAAATCTGGGCAAGCTCATTGATCGGCCTGCTGAACTGCTTGGCATATACGATAAATGCGGAAATCACGCCTACGGAAATCAGACCGTGAACAGCAAAATAACCTCCAAACGCCGCAATAATAACAAATCCGATATTTCCGATACAGTTCATAACCGGTCCCATAACGCCGCTGAAAATATCGGTTCGAATTCCCGCCTTGGTCAGCGAATCCGACACCTCACAGAATTCCTCTGTGGTAATATCCTGATAATTGTAAGCCACTACAGTGCGATAGCCGGAAATCATTTCCTCAACTGTACCGTTAAGCTGTCCCAAAAGCATCTGCCGCCTCCGGGAAAATTTCCGAACCTTTGCAGACAGAATTTTGGTGGCAAGCAGGGTCAATATCACACTTGCACAGCTTAAAAGTGCCAGCTGCCAGCAATACCACAGCATCATAAAGACCGTTCCGATAATCGTCAGCACCCCGGAGAATAAGGACGGCAGGGATTGAGATACGGTGGTAGAAATATTTTCAATATCATTGGTCATACGACTCATCACATCGCCATGGGAATGGGTATCCAGATAACGGATAGGAAGATCCACAATTTTTCCGAACAATTCATCCCTCATCTGCTTCACAATACGCTGGCTTAACCGTGCGCTGATCAGCCCCTGAAGCAGCTGGCTTAAGCTGTAAATCAGATACACTGCCAGCATCAGGATCAGCGTATTTGTAAGTCTGCCCGTCCTTTCCCCGGCAATAATATCGATAGCCTTGCTCTGCAGATTGGGTGCATAGACCCCGCACAGCGTGCCAAAAATCACCACCACAAGCATGGAGATAACCATCCCTTTTTCTTTGGCAAAGTAGGTCATGATCCGCTCTAAGGCAGCTCCTGCATTTTCCGCATGCTCCACCTCCGCAAATCGATTCCCCCGGTTCATCATCCCCGGAATATTTCGTTCCTCCAGCTTCTTATCAGCCATTTTCTTCATCCTCCTCTCCCATCTGCGAATCATAAATATCCCGATAGGTCTTACAGGAAGCCAGCAATTCCTTATGGGTTCCGCAGGCAGCAATTTCTCCGCCCTCCAGCACCACGATACGATCTGCGCTCCGCACGGATGCAATTCGCTGTGCAATAATAACCTTGGTACATTCTGAGTTGGATTCCTTTAAAGCCGCATACAAATCCGCTTCCGTTTTTAAATCCAATGCACTGGTAGAATCATCAAAAATCAAAATCTCAGCGCCCTTTATGATTGCTCTGGCAATGGAAACTCTCTGCTTCTGACCTCCGGACAAGCTCATGCCCCGCTCAGCCACCATGGTTCGGTAGCCATCCGGTTTGGAACTGATAAACCCATCCGCCTGTGCGATCCTTGCCGCATCCTGAATGGCAGTATCATCTGCTCCCGGTTTGCCCCAGGCAATATTCTCTCCGATACTGGTGCCGAACAATTCACTCTTTTGCAGCGCAATTGCAATTTTTTCCCGAAGCGCCTTCTGCGCATATTCCTGCACATCTACATCATCTACCAAAATTGCGCCTTCCGTCACATCATAAAAGCGGGGGATCAGATTGATTAATGAAGTTTTACCGCTGCCAGTTGCTCCCATGATGGCTACGGTTTCTCCCGGCATAATTGTTAAATTAATATTTTTCAAAATCATATGCCTGCTGCCCGGATAAGCAAAGGATACATTCCGAAACTCAATCTTTCCGTGAACCCCGGCTTCTCCGTCAAAGCAGCCATCCACAAGCTGAGGCTTACTGTAAAGCACTTCCTTCACTCGCTTCCAGGAAGCGATACCGCGGGAAATATTCTGGAACAGCATGACCAGCATCAAAACACCGTTCAGCATCTGTGTGGTATAGGTGATTGCCGCCATAATATGCCCCGGTGTCGTGCCTCCCGTGTTGACCCCGGCGGAGCCCACCAGCAGAATCACCACTACAACAATATACATGAGAGCGTTCACAGCCGGATTCATAAAGGCAAAAATAGTCAGCACACGAAGCTGGGTTTTAATCAGCTCATCATTGGTCTTCCCAAAACGTGCTTTCTCATAAATCTCCCTGACACATGCCTTGATAATTCGAATTCCCGACACATCCTCCTGCATAATCGCATTAACCTGATCCAGCTGCGTTTGCAGCTTTCCAAATAACGGATTTGCCTTACTCAAACATAATGCCATACATCCTACGATAAAAGGAAATGCACATAAAACAACCGTTCCAAACTGCCGGTTTAAGCGGAACATGAAAAAGATACTTCCGAACGTCAGCATGGAGGTTCTGATCATACCCCGGATAGATAAAGACACGAAATTCTGCACCTGCGTAATATCATTGGTCACACGGGTTACAAGAGAGCCGGTACCAAACTGATCAACCTGCGGAAAGGAGAAGGTCATAATATTGCGAAAGCAGTCCTTGCGCATCTCATTTCCGATATTCTGTGCCGTCAAGTGAACAAACATATTATTCAAAGAACCGCAAAGGCCGCCAAAAATCACGAGCCCTATCATACGAAACCCGAAACTCCAGATTAACTGTAAATTTCCAACACCGTGATTATTAACGCCCAGCACTCCGTCATCCACAATTTTGCTCATGATTTCAGGCTGCAGTAAATCCATCATTACCTCACCTACCATAAAGGCAGCGGCAATGACCCCAAAATAAATATATCCTCTTATGTATTTCCACATCTCATTGTCCTTGTGTCAGATGCCCGAAGGCCGTCTGCAGTCCTTTCCATAATCTACATTCCTATGCTCCGCCTCATTCTGACGGTAATAGACATCCCAGGATGCGTTTACTCTTTCCAAAAGACCAAGCAGCACTTTCTTTTCCTCATCAGTCAGACCGGAAAACATTTTCTCATGCCGCTGCTCTCTCTGCGCATAGGCTTCCTCTGCAGCAGCTTTTCCCCTGTCGGTAAGGCAAATGTCCGTTGTTCTCCCATCGTTTTTGCTTGGCCGTCGGCTGATCAGCCCTGCATTTTCCAGCTTACTGATCACTTCACTGGCCGAACCGGGCTGAATTCCCAGTCTTTCGGTTAATTCCCTCTGAGTCATGACGCCGGCCTCATTTAAAATAATTAGAATCCGCTTCTGACTGCCCTTCCCCTCGGAAATATTGCGCATAGTATGGTTAATATCCCAAAAATTCCAAATAAGCTTATTATTTACATCCTGAGAACTGTAACCTTCTCTCATATCTCATTCCTCCTTACCATGTTTAGGTACCTTGATATATTAGCATATGCCGCCTCTTTTGTAAAGGTACCTTGATTTTTTGGTATTCATAAAAATCCTTTCAAATAAAGCATAACGCTTTTTCTGACATAGACATTTATCATTTCTCATGTTAAAATTACATTAACTTTCACTACTTTAATATGGCATGAAAACCAACACGAATATCGGTTAAAAAGGAGTACTTATAACCATGAAGAAATTACATAATATACAGCAGAAAATCATTTTCTATGTAATGTCTGTTTCAATTCTAGTAGCTGTACTTATTACCACAATCATGTCAATCGGCAGCATCCGCTCCACTAATTCCGTCCTTTTGGACAATATGCAGATCACTGCGCGGATCGCTTCCCAAAACATCAGTTCCAATCTTCATCTTCTCACAGAGCGTATTTATAATCTCTCACGTGAGCAGGTTCTTTTGGATACTGCAGGTGATGACGCCGAAAAACAAGCGATCTTGGATGATACTAAGCTCCAGATTGAGTTTGTATGGCTTGCTGCGTATACTCCTGACGGTCAGAAATTATACGGTGACGACTTAGCTCCCGCCTCTATCTCTTCCACCAAGTACTATTCTTATCTGACCCAGACGGGAAACATTGTAATTGGCGAACCCTTCTATGATAATGATATCCTGCAGCTTTGCGTTGGCTCCCCGTTAAAGAGCGGTGACGAAACAGTAGGATACATTATCGGAAGCTATAAATATGATCTGTTAAATGATGTGTTGAGCATGCTTATTTTAGGAAACACAGGAAGCGCCTGTATTGTAAATGAGGAGGGCTTAATCGTCGGAGATCGTAACTTCCAGAATATTATCGACCAGAAAAATATTTACGATTTATATCCGTCCTCCAAAAACGAAAGGACATTTAACAAGGTTCTGTCCTACCAGACGGACTCCGCATTATTAACCTTTAACCACGTTAAGCAATATGTGGGCTATGCACCTATTCCGGGTACCAACTGGGCGCTTATGGTATATGCTCCCCAGCACGAATTTATGGATTCTGTATTTTTATCCATTTTGTTATCCATACTGTTGTCCGTACTGCTGCTTTTTGCTGCTGCAGGTATTATTATCCCTGTTTCCAAAAAGATATCAGCTTCTCTTTCCTTCGCAACGAAGCGTCTGCAGGCACTTGCAGACGGCAACATAACAGATGAAGTTATTCTATCCGACAGCAATGATGAGACAAGCATTCTTACGGATGCACTTTCCAAGACGATTAAGAGTCTGAACTGCTACATTCAAGATATCCGTCTCTGTCTCGGTTCATTGGCCTCCGGAGATTATACCATTGACATACCGGATAACTTCCAGGGTGATTTTTCTTCCATCCGGGACTCCCTGTGCCATATCACAGACTCCCTTAACCAGACCATGCTGCGCATGAATCAGTCTTCTGTAGAGATGAATCAAAACTCCAGCGAGGTATCCGATTATGCAAGGCAGCTCCTTGACGGCTCCGAAAATCAGGCAGGCGTTTTAAGGCAGCTTGAAGAAAGCATGGCCTCTATCACTGCTTCCATTGAAAAGAATAAGGATAATGCAGTGCAGATTGAGCAATGTTCTCAAAATGCCCGCGAGAAGACTGCTATGGGTGATGAAAACATGCAGAGCATGCTGGAAACCATGTCCCAGATTCATTCTGCCGTAGAAGAAATCTCCCAGATCAGCAAGCTGATTGAAGACATATCCAGCCAGACAAACCTCTTATCCCTGAATGCTTCCATTGAAGCAGCAAGAGCCGGGGAAGCCGGAAGAGGCTTTGCTGTGGTTGCTTCGGAGATTGGCCATCTGTCCAGACAAACCGCAGAGGCTCTGCGCCAAACCGGAACGATTATTCAAAACTCAGCAGATATTATTCAGCAGGGTCTGGTAACTGCTAATCAGACTGCCGAAGCCTTCCGTCAGATTCAGCAGGTTACTGATCAATACCGTGAAATTTCTGCCAAGCTGTCAGAAACCGTACAGGAACAGACCACTGCCGTGTCTTCCGTAAATGAGCAATTATCTTCTTTGGAAGAGATTGCTGATGTAAACAGAAGTCTGGCAACGGAAACGGATAAAATGGCATCCAATTCTCTTGCCCAATCTGAAAGCTTAAAGGACTATGTGGCACAGGTCAAAATTAGGGAAAACGAATGATAGGAAAGGAATGGTTCTTAACATGAAAAAATATATTTGTTTTGGATTACTTTTTATAACCCTGCTCCTTGGCGGATGCGGCTCTAAATCAGAAATGAAGGATGGATTTTATACTGCCGAAATGTCAGATTTTTCCCATGGTTGGAAGGAATATCTATGCATTATGGTAAAGGACGATACCATCGTTTATGCTGAATTCAATGCAAAGGATCCCAGCGGTTATATTAAAGCATGGGACAATGCATATATGCAGAACATGGCTTCCGTTTCAGGCACCTATCCCAATGAGTATACCCGAAATTATGTTAGCCAGCTTATAAGCGGACAGTCCTTTGAGGCAGTGGATACCATGACAGGAGCTACCTCCTCCGGAAATAATTTCTTAAAGCTGTCCGAGGCAGTTATCAATCAGGCTATTAAGGGAGATGCAACCACCGCTATTGTAGAGTAATTTATTCAAAATTCATTGTGTATTGTCCTTTTTTATGATTTATCTTATCATTTTTCTTTACTATAATAATTATATGGTGCCCTCTGATTGTATAAAAGTCTTTTTCATTTTTTGATTAGAAATTTATTACAAAAAAGGGGTTGCCAATGTTGACACTTGAAAGTCTAATTGCTGTTGTCAGTCTTCTATTGCCCCTTTCGAACTTAGATATGCAATAAGAAGCAGTCATAAATCGCAAAAATAACCGCCCAATGCGGTTATTTTTGTAAATACTCATATTAGGAACTAACCGTGTATTTCCTGCCCCTTTCATTTTAATTTCTTTTGGCTCTCCATGTACAATCAAATCACACTTGCATAATATTGAAATATGTCTTAACACAATAATTATATAAATTACAAAAATATTTTTTCAATGAATTGGCTCATTTTTTCACCATATATTACGTCATATATAGATAATGAAGTATTTCTAATAACCATCAAATTAATAAACCAAGCAACTAAAAATTCTACTATCGCAGTCCCCAACATAACTATTTGTATAGGTATTGCATTCTCTTTATTAATATCCACCTCAAAACATATTTCCAATCCCTTTAGATGAATTAAAATTAATCCTAAAGATGCTAAAATGAGTATAAATACTGAAAACAACATATTAAGTAAAGAAGTGGCAAACTGTGGAATAATTGATAAAAACACTACTGAAAGTAACGGTATCGCAGACAAAATATTTGTAATTATCCAAAAAATAATACCCAATATATTACCTTTCTTAAATTTTTTATTATTTTCTGAAAGGTATGAAATATAGTATATTATACTTAAAATAATTATAAAAACAAAATACCAACAAACAATATTAACAAATCTCCCTTGCATTGCTGCAATCGCCGCTTTTCCCATATCTTGCACAAAAAGAGAAAGTCCAATTGCCATAATCACAATAAAAAAAACAACAATGCCCAGATCAAAGAATATAATAATAGTCATAAATGCTTCTCCTATCAATTATTGCTAAGCCGTTTTTCTAATATTTGCATAATACTAATTCTAAGTTTATTTTATATTATCACTTTTGGCTCCACACTTCAACTCATTAAGCGTTTTGTATATACTCCTAATGAGCTCTTGCAAACTTTATATTTAGCGTAGGAGGAAAACACTACATGATAAAAAACTTACCGCCAAAACTGAAAACATTAAAAATCTCCCCAAAAAATGTTGCTATAAAATTAGGGGACTTTCTCTTTCTATTATTTTTGATTACGAAACTGGAAATAGCTCCCAGCACTGAAGTATTACTTTCTCTCTCTTATCTTTATCATTGCAACACTGATTATTTGTTGAGAAAAATAATACATCCCCTTCTGTTCCTCTTGATACTTCTGAATTATCACAATCCCAGATAAATACACTTTCAAATCTTATTCATACAATGAAAGAGCCTGAGTAACCATTTATACACTTCCATTGTAACTTCCGTATGTTTATTTCCTTAATAACTTAATAGCTTGAATCAATCTTGACATTCTTTCCATTTAAAGTATAATCTGTGTTGGAGGAATTTAGTATGGCACAAGCTTGCTCGTAAGCCATTGTTTCTTCCAATAAGATCGGTCAGTTCGAGACCTTCCTGACCTTAAACAAAACTAAAGGAGAAAATTTCACATGAACAAAACACACTCAAGTATCCTATTTTTAACTCAGGCAGCTTTGATTGCTGCTCTTTACGTGGTTTTAACCTACCTTGCAAATCTTTTGGGAATCTCCTCAGGAGCCATTCAGGTAAGATTTTCCGAAGCACTTACCATTTTGCCCTATTTCACACCTACCGCTATACCGGGATTATTTGTGGGATGCCTTCTTGCTAACCTGCTTACCGGCGCTGCATTACCCGATATCATATTCGGCAGTATTGCAACCCTAATCGGAGCATTGCTTACGGCTAAATTCCGCAAGCACAAATATCTTGCGCCCATACCGCCTATTGTGGCAAACGCACTTATTGTTCCTCCGGTATTACTGTTTGCCTACGGAATTAAACCCTTATGGCTTTCCTACATTACCGTAACTTTGGGAGAAATCATTTCCTGCGGTATTCTTGGCATGCTGCTGCTATTTGCACTGGAGAAATCCATGAAGAAGTTTTTTGCCCAGCAGCCCTTTGCTTACAAGAAATAATATTTCTATCATTTTAACAATAAAGGTCTAAAAAGAACCGGATATTTTTCGATGCTTTCGATAATATCCGGTTCCATATTTTTAAGTTATTTAAGCTTTTTGCTTTCGGTAAATAAGCAGTAAGACCGCTGTAACGAAAAGCATGAGAACTGCGCAAATCAAATATTCCGGTATCTCTTCTCCCTTAACATAAAACCAATGCTTCGTACCCTCCTGATTAAGTCCAAACACCGACATTTCCACCCAATCCCAAGCCATATGAAATCCGATGGGAAACCACAGCCCCTTTGTCACTACCCGCATAAGAGAAAAGGCTAGGCTGCCTATTAAAAGATAAATCAGAGAGTAAACCGTATAGTGGGTGTTCAGCAAATGGGCTGCTGCAAAAAGTATTGTCGTAACAGCAATTCCCAATGCTTTCTTATCTTCTCCAAACTGCCCCTGTATAAGCCCCCTAAAGGTTACTTCCTCTGCAAATGCTATTCCAGCACAGATTACAAGTCCGCAAGTGACGGCTATAATGGCATTTTGGCCTTCAGAACATTTAGAGAGGGACGCATAATGAAATATGCAAAGCACAGCGATTTCAACACAGATAACTATTGCCCCACATATAAATCCAATGCCCGCCTTTTTTAACGCACAGGACAAGCTGTCATCTAATCCCAACTTCTCCCATGTAATTGCTTTTTTCTTTACCAGCAGGTAACAGATACCCCACAGTATAGCTATCGAAAACACAGCTTGTAATGCATTTCCAATACTGCTATTCATTGTTAAATTAACCATTTCCGGAAGAGAAGTAAAATCCCTAAAATTATAAATCAGGATAGCGGGAATAATGGAAAGCATCATAGCAGCCGCATACAGCAAAATTGCAAGTAATATTTTCCATCCGACCCTATAGTCGGTTTCATTTTTAAATATACTCACTTAATGCCCCTCCTTAGCGCTCACGTTTCCGCTTCCGGCTTTTAAGGATATCTTACTGACAGGCGCATTTCCTACCTGACCCGTTGCTTCATTTCCCTTTTTATTGTAGCTTAAAGCCGAATCATAATCGGTATTTATAATTCCGCTTCCTGTCTTCACCGTAAGCTCAAAGGATAATCCTTCCGGCAGCTCCAATCTCTGGTTTCCGCTTCCTGATACAAGAGAAATATCCCCTGTCACCTGCTTTGCTTCCACCTTCAAATTTCCGCTGCCCGTTTCCGCCTCACATTGACCCGAAATCTTTTCTAACGTAATATTTCCGCTGCCTGCTTTGGCGTAAATGCTGCCTGATATGTTTTTGACACTGATATTACCGCTGTTGGTGGATACAGATACCTGACCACCGATAAGGTCCTGCACCCGCACGTTTCCGCTTCCTGCCTTTAAGCTAATAGTATCTGCCTTTGTGCATCCCCAGTTAATATTCCCGCTGCCGGCCTGCACCGATACGTTATCTCCGGTAAACGCAAATTCCTCCTGTGCGGTAATATTTCCGCTTCCCGTTTCAAGCTCCAGGGACGTAAGGCCGCTTTCCGGTATGTATATTTCAATTTTCTCTCCCAGACCGCCCCACAAAAGGTTAAATCCCCAATTGGTCTGTCCTCCTGTGATCACGGCTTTGCCGTTCTCAATCGTCTTTGTCGCTAAAGCGTCGCTGGAACCGCTGTTTAAGTATTCCTTTACTACAATCCTGTCCTCCTGCCAGACATAAATTTTCAAATTTTTGCTTCCATAGTTGACTAACAGACTTTCTACCTGGGATAAAGGTATTTCAATGGTATTTCGAAGTTTTGCATTCATAGAAAAAAGTGTTCCTCCCTTTCTCGCCGATTGAACGGACATTACAGAAACTGCTACCGCTATTACCAGCACTGCCGCAGCACCTATGATTAAAAGCAGCTTACTGTTTTTCATAGCCATCACCTGCCCCCTTCTCTGACTCAAAGGTGCGGTCAGCATCATCCTGCCAGTTCTCCTTACGTCCCTTCGCTCTATCCTTCCACCATGCTATCAGGGAATAATACAGCGGAATGGTCAAAAAGACGACCCATCCCGGATGCCACATACCGGCAAAAAATCCTATGCAGAGGAAAAATAATACCACTACAACCGGATACGCAAAAACACTTGGGTTCTTCTTACGGACTGCTTCTACAAGAGAATCCCAAATAGGGATCAGAAAAACAAGCAGCCAGCCCGGATGCCACGCACCCCAAAATACGCCGATAAATAAATAAAAAATAATGATGATAAGCCACATGGGAAAATGATGATGATGGGCAAACCAGTCCTTATCATATTTCTGCCCGTTCACATAGACTCCGTTCTTATCTATATGCACGTTATCGCCTTGCTTTTTGTCATCCACATGAATACCGTCCCAGCCTACATGCACTTCACCGTTCTTATCCTTTACATGAATGCCCTGAAAACCTACATGTACATAATCGCCCTGTGAGGGATCTTTGTCACCCCATGTTTCCCTTTCCGTATACGCATCACTTTCAGACTCGCCTGTCGAAGCGCTTTCCTTCTCTGCGCCATCCATCTCCGGGCTGATCTCCGGTCTTGGAATCTCATCCTCCGTCTTAAGAAGCTCATCTAAAGAGACCCCGTAAAGTCTGGCCAACAAAATCAAATTATCGGTATCAGGTGACGCCTCCGCCCTTTCCCATTTGCTTACTGCCTGTCTGCTGATCCCCAGCTTTTCAGCTAAAGCTTCCTGAGAAAGATTGTTTGCTTTTCTTAAATTAACAAGTCGATTTGCAATCTCAATATTCATTCCTTCCTTATTCTCACTTTCCGCCTCATATAGGCTTTTTTCGGCCTGCCTTATGATGAGATTATAATTGTTCCCTCTTAAGTTGCACCAGAAACTCTGGTTTGAATTACCGCAACTATTGGTTTCCCATGCGCAAATACGCCATTTTTCCTAGCCTTCGTTCCTCACATAGGTAATAAAACGGTTGCCGTTTTTTTCAAACCATTCTGCGGAATCATTCATTCCCACCTTGTAAACCGTTCCCGTTTCCGGATTCATAACAACTGTATTTTTTTCATTAAAACCGATAATCAAAACTGCCGATCCGTCCTCCATCATGGCAAGCACAGGAATGTCCTTATTCACATAGTAAAGCACCGCATCCAGCGTACACCCCTTTAAATCCAGTACCCTTGCATTCTCCAGGCTTTCCTGCAAAATCGACATAACAGAATCGCCCCTTCCCAGCATGTACTCGGAATTTCTTACAATTCCCTCATAGGAGAGCATGGTATTCAGACATACGGCCAGCGAATTTCTCTCTTCACCCGCCTGCTCTCCCTGTATTGCCATAATCTGATTTCTAAGACTTCTGTTTCCCTTTTTCCAGATATAACTTCCATCCTCAGCAACCACTGAACCGGAAATACTGTCTGCAAGCTTTACTGCCCTTGCTTCATAGGTACAAATCGTTTCAATTCCATATTTTCCATACACATAGTAATTTTCCGTATGCTCCGAAATACTGGACAGGCTGATACTTCTTCCTCCCTCAAACAGAACCTCCTTGGGAGTAAGATGCAACATGGAGTCCTTGTCGATCTTACTCTTTAATGCGATCTGGGTAAGCTTTTCGTATTTATCTACTGCTGCTGTCTCAATAGTATTTTTACTTTCCAGAGAGCTTTCCGCATTCATAATCTGATCGTCTGCCGTCTGCGTGTAGGTACCGTCCTCCTGCCTTTTTAACCGGGTTAAAATGATCTGGTTTCCTTCCACTGCTCCTGATGTAACATAAATATCCTCCTGCTGATATTCCATCAGCACGCCTGTAGTCTCGTTTTCTATTCTGACACAGTACATAGGGATCACTACATTTCCCGCATAATCCCTCTGAATATCACTTTCTTTCGCAATTCCGTAGATCAAATCCTCCTCCATAAATCCGATAGGTATCAGCCGTTCGCCAACCCCTGCCTGAATGGTTTTCTGATTTCCGGTAATTAAATTCATAAGCACAAGCTCTCTTCCGTCGGAAGCTTCCTTTGGCTGCTGCCATACTACCATACGATTGCTGTCGGATACCTTATAATTTTCCTCCGTCAGATCTTCCACCACAACCTTGCAGCTTCGTCTTAAGATATCAATTCCGTATATTTGATTTTCCCACATCAGATAAAGCATTCCATTCTTATTGATGTAAGCTAACTGGTCCACTTCCTTAGTCAGTAATGCCTGAGGCTTTTTACAGGGAATATAAATCATCTCCTCCACCGTATTGACCGTACTGTCATAAAAATAAACGGATATGCCCACATGACCTTCATGACGTCCTCTGTTCATGTAACCATACACAAGAAAGGTTACATTTCCGCCTTCATCCACATTCAATATCTTAATCTTATGTCCGTCATAAAGAGTTCTTTCGTCGAAATTTTCCTTATCATAAAAGCTGAACAAAAGTGCCAGCTTATTGTCCGTAAGATTGTAGCTGTAAAGCCTGTTCCCCGTTACAAAAGCAGCCACATTGCCTCCGTCACTTTCTTTAATCGGTGTTTCCCCGCTGGTAATGCCCAGCATAATCTTATTGTTTGCATATGCATTCCCTTTTTCATCAAACAGCTGATCCATGGTACGCTCATAGTCGAGCAGATACATTCTGTCTGCCGTATAACGGATGCGATAGTATTCCTTAACCCGATAGTAATTCGTCTCCCCGCCATAGGGCATAGAAACATAATACTCCATAACAAAATTCCCGGTTTCCGCTCCCAGATCCTTTATAGTAATAGACGGGCTGCTCTCCCGGGTAATATCCAGATCGCCCCAGGTAACCTGCTGAAAGCTGCTATGGATATTCACCTTTCCAAAGGTAGTATTATCACCGTCGACATTAGATTCCAAATACTTAGTCAGCTCCTTGGCGGCCTCCTTGTCAAAGGTTTTATTGGAAAAGTCTGTAATGTACTCCAGCTTATCGGCAACATAATACTCCTCAGGATTGATAATTCTGGTATAATATCTGATTTCCTTCTGGGCATCCGTATCCAAAATAAGCACCAGCAAATACTCCTGATTGTTCTCTATCAAATCCTTAATGCCAAAGGAAAGGGAGATTTCCTCCTCTGACTGCTCATAGTCTTCTATTACGGTATCCTCAATCAGCCGGCTGCCATCCACGCTTCTGATCTCAAATCGAACACCGTTTATCCTGTTACCGTATGTTTCTATCACAAGATTAATTTTTCTTCCGTAAGCAAGAGGCGTAAGGCACTCTCTCATCTGAGTAACATCCATGGCATCATGATATCCGTGCATGGTGTTGATGCGAAAGCCTCCGTAATTTACCGAAACCACCGGATAGGTTGCTTTTCCCATCTCCGTGGTCATATCCGTATTTCCCTTGTTCATTATTCCGCTGACTACAAACAGCGCTGCAAAGAAAACAATAACAACGATGCTTCCTTTAATAATCGCTTTTTTCATATTGCTCCAATCTATATTTATCCCTATTTCTCAAACAGCTTCTGTAATGTCGTATCCACATGCAGCTCCCTTGTCAGCTGCCCGACATCCGTTTTTTTATCCGGGGATCTGAATCTGCCTTCCCTTTTCACTGCTCTTATCAGTATATTCTTGGGCGTATGCTCCATATCTATAAATTCCAACACCTGAGTATCATACCCTGCCTCCTCAAGCAGATTTGCCCTCACTGCATCGGTTACAATGGCTGACAGACGCTCCTTTAAAAGCCCATATTTCAAGACCGGTGCCAAAAGCTCATTCTCAATCTGACCATTCACCTCATGCTGACAGCAGGGCACCGTAAAAATCACCTTGGCATTCCAATCCACTGCCTTTTTGATCGCATAATCCGTAGCCGTATCGCAGGCATGAAGTGTAACCACCATATCCACCTGCTCTGTTCCCTGAAAGGTACTGATATCTCCCTGATAAAAATGAAGCTGATCATACCCATATTGCTTGGCCAACCGATTGCACTTCGATATAACATCGGCTTTTAAATCCAAGCCGGTAATCGTCACATTCACACCCTTAAGCTCATGCAGATAATAATACAATGCAAAAGTCAAATATGATTTTCCACACCCAAAATCAATAATGTGTATGGTTTCATCTCTAACAAGTGTAGGCAGAATATCCTCAACAAATTCCAGATAACGGTTAATCTGTTTAAATTTATCATACCTGGATCGTACAATAAGCCCCTCCTTCGTCTGCACTCCAAGATCCACCAAAAAGGGAACCGGAACCCCTTCTTTTAACAGATACTGCTTAATACGGTTATGGGACATATCCGGCAGCACCTCCATGGGCTTATCCTGCATACTGCATTTCACCGTAACCTTTCCCTTTTTACTTACCAGGGCAGTCATTCTGCCATCCATACTTCCGGCCTCAAGCTGTTTAAACTCCGTCTGCATAACGGATAAAAGCCTTTCTAACATTGCACCTTTTGTATAATTTTCGTGGAACACCTGGGTGCCCATTGTAGTAGTCTCCTGAAACTGTATCTCTCCCCTTTTCATAATAGGACGAACCTTGATCTTAGAGGCTCCCTCCTTATTCCGGGGATTACTGATAACGATTTGGTAGAGTCTGTCCGACAAAAAATCCGAAAGTCTGCTCCTTAATTCTTCCATAAATATTAATATCCTTTTCCATCAGTTTGCCGTAACGCAAATATAGCCATAACCTTGCGTCATGACTATATTTTACTTATTTACCTGCAAAACCACAACCTAAAATTTGAGAATGCCTCTTCTGGAATTATGTCTTCTCTTATAGATTTCGTAAAATAAAAGGATCTGCACCAGATCGCCCATCCATTCCCACTTTTCTGCAGGAACCTCCTTGCCGGGATTTTCCTTCTCCTCCTGCCTCTTAATTCGGTCTAAAATATCCTTCGACAGCTTATACAGCTGCCACTTATCGGGATATTCATCATAAATCATGCTTCCGTCATAGTCCAGCTTATCCAAAATACCTGCAATGACCTTCTGATATCGTTTGGCTTCCGCAGGGTACATCTGCTGCAGATACTCCAAATCCCTGATAATGGAGTCCTCCTCCTGATAAAACATGGGAAGCGGATAGGTCATATAAAAAGGCAAAATTTTACGTTCATACATATGGATAACTTCCTTCTATCTTTACAGCTATCATATGCTTTCCGGGTTTTATCTGTGAAAATCAAATATTGTCTGGCGCACCATAAATGAAGAGGTACATATTTTCACATGTACCTCTTCCTCAAAGCTTATTTAATTACTTCAATACGCGCAAGCGCTCTCTGCAGTGCAGTTTCGGCACGCAGCACATCCGTCTCGGGAGTCTTACTGTGAAGTCTCTCCTCTGCACGCTCTCTTGCCGCTTCCGCTCTCTCTAAGTCAATTTCCTCAGGCCATTCAATAATCTCAGCCATGATAACCACCTCATCCTGAAGGATTTCGGCAAAGCCCGAATGAAGCGCTGCTTCCTTTGTTCCCTCCGGCTCCGTAATGGTTAAAATTCCGGGGCTGATAATTACTGTGGTCGGCACATGCCTCTTGTATACACCGATCTCCCCCTCCGTGGTATTCATCTCCACCATGGAAACCTGATTTTCATAAAAAACCCGCTCCGGGGTAATGATCTTAAGTGTAAATAAATTATTCTCTGCCATCTGCACCCTCCCTGTTATTTCACACGGGCAAGTACGTCATCAATACCTCCGGCATTTAAGAAATAGCTTTCAGGGATATCATCATGCTTGCCTTCCAGAATTTCCTTAAAGCCGCGAATGGTCTCGCTGATAGGCACATATTTGCCGGGAAGACCGGTAAACTGTCCTGCTACGAAGAAGGGCTGGGATAAGAATCTCTGAACCTTTCTTGCACGGGAAACTACCAGCTTATCGCTTTCTGACAACTCATCCATACCGAGGATTGCAATAATATCCTGCAGTTCTTTATATCTTTGAAGAATTTCCTGCACGCCTCTGGCTGTATCATAATGCTCCTGACCCAAAATTCTGGGATCAAGAATTCTTGATGTAGACTCCAAAGGATCTACCGCAGGGTAAATACCCAGCTCAACGATTGATCTGGAAAGAACCGTAGTTGCATCCAAATGGGCAAAGGTTGTTGCCGGTGCAGGGTCAGTCAAGTCATCCGCAGGCACATATACTGCCTGTACGGAGGTAATTGATCCGTTCTTGGTAGAAGTGATACGCTCCTGCAGAGCTCCCATCTCTGTCTGCAGAGTAGGCTGATAACCTACCGCCGAGGGCATACGTCCTAAAAGTGCAGACACTTCTGATCCCGCCTGTGTAAAGCGGAAAATATTATCAATGAAAAGAAGTACGTCCTTACCGCCCTTATCACGGAAATACTCTGCCATGGTAAGTCCTGAAAGACCAACTCTCATTCTCGCTCCGGGGGGCTCATTCATCTGACCGAATACCATGGTTGTCTTGTCAATAACGCCGGACTCCATCATTTCATGGTAGAGGTCATTTCCCTCTCTGGTTCTCTCTCCAACACCGGTAAATACGGAATATCCGCCGTGCTCTGTTGCTATATTTCTGATCAGCTCCTGAATAAGTACGGTCTTACCAACACCGGCTCCTCCGAACAGGCCGATCTTTCCACCCTTCTGATAAGGGCAGAGCAGGTCAACTACCTTGATACCTGTCTCCAAAAGCTCCTGCTGGGTAGACTGCTCTACGAATTCCGGTGCAGGTCTGTGAATAGGCTCAAAGTTTACGCCCTCCGGTGCGGGCTTATTGTCAATCGGTTCTCCCAATACATTAAACATACGTCCCAATGTATTCTCTCCTACAGGAACACTGATAGGTGCACCCGTAGCAATTGCTTCCATTCCTCTTACCAGTCCGTCTGTGGAACCCATAGCAATACATCTTACCGTGTCATCACCCAAATGCTGCGCTACCTCAACGGTAAGCTCTCTCAAATTATTTGCACTCTTATCCCTTAAAGGGATTTTGATGGCTTCGTTGATTTCCGGCAGTCTTCCGTCTGTAAATTTGATATCCAGAACGGCACTGATAATCTGTGTAATTTTACCCGAGCAAGTTCCCTTGCCCGTACCTATATCTGCCATTTTTATATCCATGCTCCTTTCTCTAACTTATCGCATTTGCACCAGCAATGATCTCTGTAAGCTCCTGTGTAATGGAGCCCTGACGCGCCCTGTTATAAAGCAGTGTCAGCTGATCAATCATTTCTTCCGCATTGCTGGTAGCTGAATCCATCGCCTGCATTCTGGCACCGTTCTCACTTGCTACAGCTTCGATCATTGCGCCGTAAATCAGGCTTGTTATATATTTGGGAATCAGCATATTCAGTGCTTCTTCATCCTCAGGCTCAAAATTCATCAAGACCTTATCATCCGCATCATCTTCACCATTTCCTGTGTTCTCATTTTCCTGATCCTTGATCTCCACAGGAAGGAGCTTTAAAAGCGTTGGAACATGAACCACCGTATTCTTAAATCCGGTGTAGGCAAGATAAATCTCACTGATTTCCCCGGCTGCAAAGGCATTCAACACCTCTTTGCAAATCACCATTGCATCTGCGTATGCAGGCTCCTCTATCACATCCGAATAGTCAGCCTTGATTTCATACTTTCTCTGCAGTGCCTCCCTGCCCTTCTTTCCGATTGCATAAATTGCCAAATCCTCGTCAGCAAGCTCTCCTCTTGTAATCAGCTTGATCACATTAGAGTTGTAGCCGCCTGCCAGACCACGGTTGGATGTAATTACAATCACAGCCTTCTTTCCGGTCTCTCCGGCCTTCAGGTACTTATGCTCCAGGTTTCCGGTTCTCTGCAAAATAGAGTTGACCGCATTATACATGCATCGGAAATATGCCTGAGATTTCTCGGCATTTAGCTTGGCTCTCTGGAGCTTTACCGTTGAGACAAGCTTCATGGCCTTGGTAATCTGCTGGGTGCTTTGTATGCTGCCCTTACGCCTTTTTATGTCTCTCATTGAGGCCATAACATTACCTTATCCTTTCCTTTAGGTCATTTCTCTATTTCAAAAATGCTGCCTTAAACTCTTCAATTGCCTTCTTTAAGGTTTCCTCCGTAGCTTCAGAGATCACCTTTTCCTCCGCAATACTGCTGGGAACCTGAGGATACTTGGTATCCAAAAACTCAAAGAACTCCTGCTCAAAACGGGTAATATCCTCTGTAGGAACATCCAGCAGATACTTGTTGGTAGCCGCATAAATGATGATAACCTGATACTGTACAGGCATAGGCTTATACTGGGGCTGCTTTAAAATTTCCTTAATTCTCTCGCCCTGTGCCAGCTTTTCCTTGGTATCCGCATCCAGCTCGGAACCAAACTGGGAGAATGCTGCCAGTTCTCTGTACTGTGCCAGCTCCACACGAATAGGAGCAGCAATCTTCTTCATCGCCTTGATCTGTGCCGCACCACCTACACGGGATACAGACAAGCCTGCATTAACCGCCGGACGGAAACCGGAGTTAAACATTTCTGTCTCCAGATAAATCTGTCCATCGGTAATGGAAATAACATTGGTAGGAATATATGCAGATACATCGCCTGCCTGCGTTTCAATAATAGGAAGCGCAGTAAGTGATCCTCCGCCGTACTCCTCGCTCATTCTGGCTGCACGCTCCAAAAGTCTTGAGTGCAGATAGAATACGTCACCGGGATAAGCCTCACGTCCGGGGGGACGCTTAAGAAGCAAAGAAAGTGTACGGTATGCAGCTGCGTGCTTACTAAGGTCATCATAAACCACCAGCACATCCTGTCCGTTCTCCATCCACTCCTCGCCGATAGCGCATCCTGAATAAGGTGCAATATATTGTAAGGGTGCAAGCTCACTGGCTGTTGCGGCAACCACTGTGGTGTATGCCATAGCGCCAAACTCTTCCAATGTTTTAACAATGGAAGCTACGGTGGACGCCTTCTGTCCAATGGCTACATAAATACATTTAACGCCCTGTCCTTTTTGATTGATAATGGTATCAATTGCAATAGCTGTTTTACCGGTCTGTCTGTCGCCGATAATCAACTCACGCTGTCCTCTTCCGATAGGCACCATGGAGTCAATAGCCTTGATACCTGTCTGTAAGGGTGTATCTACGGATTTTCTGGTGATAACACCAGATGCAACTCTCTCAATTTTACGATATTTATCTGTCTGGACAGGCCCTTTTCCGTCAATGGGCTGTCCAAGAGCATTTACTACACGCCCCAGCATGGCATCGCCTACAGGAACCTCAACAACTCGCCCGGTTGTCTTAACCGTATCGCCCTCATTGATGTTCTTCTGGCTTCCGAGAAGTACCGCACCTACATTGTCTTCCTCAAGGTTCAGCACCATTCCGTACACTTCTCCGGGGAACTCCAGAAGCTCTCCCTGCATTGCGTTCTCCAGACCATGTACACGGGCAATACCGTCAGCAACCTGAATAACAGTACCAACGTCTGAAACTTCAAGCTCTGAAGCATATCTTTTAATCTGCTCTTTAATAACAGAACTGATTTCTTCCGGTCTTAAATTCATGGTTCTTACGCACCTTTCTTTATTAGTTAATTTGCGTCTTTAAAAGCTCTCGCTGCAATTCAAACAGCTTGGTCTTCACGCTGCTGTCCACTACCCGGTCTCCGATCCGGATAACCATACCGCCTATCAGATCCTCATCCACCTGATAATGCATTTCCATCCTGCTAAAGGATGTGGTAGTAAGCAGCTTTTCTTCTATTTTCTTTTTCTGATCTTCATTTAAGCTGACTGCGGTAGTCACATAGGCAATTCCGATTTTCTTCTGCGCTTTTACCTTCGCCACAAAGAAATCCAGGATAGATTCAATTTCGCCGTATCTGTCCTTCGTCACGATAAGATGCAGAAATCCCAACAGTTCCTTAGATATCCGTCCTGCAAAGACGTCCTCCAGAACCTTCAGCTTTTCTTCCTTTAAAATCTTGGGATGGTTCATCAGCTTTCCGAAATCAGGATTCTCATCGAGAAGCACCTTAAGCTGCTCAACCTCGCTGAGAAATTCCTCTTCCCTGCCTTCTTCCGCCGCCAGTTCAAACAAAGCCTCACCATATGTTGCTGAAACTAGCTTTGCCATGTACTATCACCTATTTCCTTTAACGTTTCATTTATCAGGCTTTCCTGTACGGTTGTATCAATAGATGCCTTCACTACCTTACCTGCCATGATGGATGCAAGCACTACCATTTCACGTTTCACGTCATCAACAGCCTTCTGCTTTTCAAGCTCAGCCTCTACCTTGGCTCTCTCGATAATTCTGGCAGCCTCTTCCTTGGCCTCCGCCACGATCCTGTTTTCATTCTCCTGAGCACGTTTCCTTGCATCGCTCAGAATTTCTTCCGCTTCTTTATCGATATTTTTAAGCTTGTCTTCATACTGCAGTTTTAAGTCCTTCGCATCTTCCTTATCCTTAGCTGCACTATCCAGCTCATCCTTGATCTTTGCCTGTCTTTTTGCCAGCATTTCCCTGACAGGATTAAACAGAAAGTATGATGCTACAAGAAACAGCACGAAAACCGCAATGATCATCAATGCCGCATCCGCAAGCAGCTGCAGATCAAGGTCAAACAATCTGGGTTCCATCCGTAAGCCTCCTTTCCTCAATTATAATTATATAAGGAAGAATGTCTCTCTGAGACATTCTTCTTGAGAAGGTCTAGTTATTCTTAGGCGGCGTCTTCTGACGCCTTAGAATAACTCCTTCTCATATTATTGGGCAGCTCCCAAAAGAGGTCTTACGAATAACAGCAAAATAGCTACAAGCAGACCATAAAGACCGGTTGTCTCTGCAACTGCCTGTCCCAGAAGCATGGTAGATGTGATATCGGATTTAGCACCCGGATTTCTTCCTACTGCCGCTGCCGCATGTCCTGCTGCAATACCCTGTCCTACACCAGGTCCGATACCGGCGATAACTGCCAGACCTGCACCGATTGCTGAACAACCTAAGATAAAGTTCGTATTAAATTCCATTTTTGTTTCCTCCTTATGCTTTATGCATGATATTATTTTTCTTTTTAATCTCTATGCCTCTCCCGTATTACATGCGTCTGTAATATAGGTCATAGTCAGCATACAAAATACATAGGTTTGAATTGCTCCCGAGAACAAATCAAAATACACGTGCAATGCCGCCGGCCAGATAATGGCCACCTTTGCCAGCAATGCATAAATCAGAGCCATAATCGCTGTTCCCGACAAAATATTGGCGAACAAACGAAGCGAGAGCGAAACCGGCACCGCAAGATCACTGACAATATTAATCGGTGCCCAGATCGGCCACGGATCACACAGTCCCTTAAGCACACCGGATACCTTTTGATATTTGAACTTGTTAAAATGTATCAGTGTAAATGTGATAATTCCCAGTGCAAAGGTTACACCATAATCTGCAGTAGGCGGACGCAGCCCCAAAAGCCCTGAGATATTGCTGATCAAAATGAAAATAAAAATGGTTCCAATGTAGTTTCGGAACCTGACAGCCTGATTTCCCATTACGCCGCTTATCATTCCGTCAAGCTTTTCAACAATCAGCTCTACTACATTCTGAAAGCCTCCCGGCACCTCGGAAGCATGCTTGATGGCACGGTTAGCCGCAATACAAAATCCAATTATAATCAGCATTACAATCAATACACACACGTGCGTTGTTGTTATCCAGACCTCCTGCCCAAAGAGTTCATAAGAAAAAACTCCATGAATCATAAAATCCACATTGGTCTCCTGCGATAACAATATTCCCTGTCCCATACCTTCACCTCCTTACCTATCCTGCCCATCCGCAGGTTCCTCTATTAATGGAGGAAGGACTTCCTCCCCATAAATTTTAACGCTTATCCTTCGGGTAATAAAATGCATATAAGCAGATGCTTTAAGCGACATAATACCTAAGAATGCAGAAAGCGGATTGGCAATTCCCGAAACCGCAATTCCACCAACCACCACCACAAAAACCAGGTATCTGATTACATTGTGGGTACTCATACTTCTCACCGCAGCCTTTTCGGGAAGATCAAGTGCCCTATCCAGAGACCACCACATATGAAAAGCACCCAGCATCGCCGTTACGATTCCAATCCATAATCCCAAGCTGTATCCTGCCTTATCCTTAACCCAAATCACCGGAATCTGACACAGTATGCCAAACAGTAAAATGCCTGTTTCCAGCTCAAACAGCGTTCTGTTAACTGCCGTGATTTTTTCCTTCATTTGTCCTCTCCCGTCTTGCGCCTTCCCTTATGAAGGTAAGCCGACTGCTCCGTATCACTTGAATAAATCCGCCTGGCAAAACGAAACACATTAACACCTCCTGCCAAAGCTCCCACAAAGAAAAAAACAATGACCAGAAAGTTTGTCCCAAGCCTTTTATCCAGAAACATTCCCAGAAAGGAACAAATAAAAACAGGGACCAACATGTTAATTCCGAACTGCCCTATCATTGTTAAAGCTTGATATACACTTCGATTGAATTTCACATGCCTCTCCCCTTCATAATATTCACTATTTGATTATACCCACTTTTCTTATTTCTGTCTAGGAAAAGTATGAAGATTTTCACATCACGCAATTTTATCAATATCCGTTGACTTTCCCACGATTAGAGAGTAGTATTTTCATAAAATAATCTTAAAGGAGCGCATATGACAAATCCTATTTTATACCGCAGACGGATTATCCCCGACGAGTGTGTTTTGCTGAAGGATGACATCATCCTGACCTGTGATGAAGAACGAATCATCACCTCTTGGAATGCTCTTCACCCCAAAAAGGACCTTCACCACGGCATGTCCTGCTATTTTCTTAAGGAGGGCTTTAAAGTAAGCAAATTCTGCCGTGAAGATGACAGCCTTCTTTACTGGTACTGCGATATTGTGGATTTTAATTATCATTCCGGGGACAATTCCTTGATTGTCACAGATCTGCTCGCCGATGTGATCATCTACCCTGACGGCTTCGTCAAGGTAGTGGATTTAGATGAGCTTGTCACCGCACTGGAATCACGCTCCATCTGTCTGGATACATTAAAATCCGCCATTATGCGGCTGGACAAGCTCCTTAAAATCATTTATTCCGGTCAGTTTGATACCTTGAAAAGCTATATTGATAAATCATTCTAATAGAAAATATGCCCGCCTATCTGAATTCCGGTAAGACCCTCGATAGGCGTTCTGAAAAACAGACAGTCTCCCACTGTGGTAGCGCCAGACATTGCTTCATCTGCTGCACGATAGCACGCCTGCGTTGCATGATCCTCCGCCAGCGCAAGCGCAAGTCTTCCGCTTGCCACCGGTGAAAATTGTTTGTTCTGATAGATTACGCCAACTACCGTATCCGGAAACACCGCACTTCTAACCCGGTTTATGACTACTGCTCCCACTGCAACCTGACCTTCATAAGGCTGATTTCCCGCTTCACAATAGATCAGATTAGCCAAAAGATACCTGTCTCCGTCCGCAAAAGAAATCCCCGATATATCCCGCCATGCGGACTGTGCCGCAAGCTGGGAAAGGCGCCTTTCCTCCGCAAGCTCCTTCTGAAGCTGTTCAATGCTGTTTTTCTGCTCCTGAAGCTGCTTTTCATACTCAAGCATTTCCGCTTCCGTACTGGATATTTCATTCTGATAACTGGATATCTTGCCTGAGGTCTGGCTTACAAGTCCGGCAACCCGGCTTTGCTCAGCCTCTACCTCCACCTTCAGCTTATCAAGCTCTTCCTTTTCTTCCTGAAGCTGCGCTTCCTTTTCCTCAATTTCTTCTCTGGTAGCCTTGAACTCCTCAAACTGTTCTCTGTCGTACTGAGACAACTGCTCAATATAATCGTTTCTGTTTAAAAACTCAGTAAAATTATCGGCCCCGAAAAGCATCTCCATCAGAACATAATCCTGCTTTTCATACATAAACTGTATCCGCTTTTTCATGGCCGCATACTGATCCTGCTCTACCTCTTTTGCCTCTTCCAGTTCCTCCTGTGTTTTCGCAATCTCATCGTTCTTGGCGGCAATCTTTTCCTCCAGATCCGCCAGATTGCTACTTACCTCGGTAAGATCCGCATTCAGATTGTTCAGCTGCCCTTTCAGTCCCTCCGTAGTCTCCTGGAGGCTTTCAATCTCTTCCTTGCTTTCGTCAATCTTTCCTTCCGTCTGTTCCTTCTCTTCCTGCCTCTGTCTGATTTCTTCCTCCAACTCATTAATTCTGTCATTATCGGCATGAACAGTGACAGGATACGCACACAGCAAAAGAACTGCCGCCATCACAGCCGCAATGCCCTTTTTCTTTACTCCTCTCATCTGTCTCACCTGCCTTTACTTATTCTCAGGAAGCCTCCCCGGGACTTCCTCTTCATCATTCTTCCAGCTTACTGATCCTGCGCTTGTGGTTCTCTCCTTCGGAAAAAGCCGTATCAAGAAAGGTATCAACAATCTCAAGCGCAAGATTTTTCCCTGTAAAACCTCCGCCAAGTGCCAGCATGTTGGCATCATTGTGAAGCCTTGTCATTTTGGCAAGATACGCATCCGTACAGAGTGCACAGCGTACACCGGGAACCTTATTGGCTGCAATAGATATGCCAATTCCCGTAGTGCATACTACGATACCCCTGTCACATTCTCCGGATGCCACAGCCCTGGCCGCAGCCTTTCCAAAATCCGGATAATCACAGGAATTTTTGCCAAAACACCCGAAATCCTTATATTCGATTCCTCTTTCCTTTAAATGCTCCATAACCTGACATTTCAGATCATATCCGCCATGATCACTGCCTAACGCTATCATATACAGTTCCTCCTTATATCACTCTATAATTTGATCACCTGATGTCCTGCAGCCTTTAAGAGCCTGTTCATAATGGCACAGCCCATACCCTTGCTCTCAAATGTTTCTGCATAGATCACCTGCACATTTTCTTCGTCAAACTCCCTCAAAATGCTGAATAAACGTTTGGCAATAACCTCCTCGTCGCCACGTTTTCCCACACTTTTTACCAAATCGGCATGATACTGACAAGCCGTCTCATCAGTGGCAATCACGCCGGTTGTATATCCCTGTGCGCTTTGATGCTTTAACTGCTCATTGATAAATGAGAGCACACTCTCACGGGGCCCCTCAACGATTGTGAGACTGCCCTTCGGTGCATAATGCCGGTATTTCATCCCGGGTGCCTTAGGCGCCTGCTTGGAATTGCCCTCAATAATCGTCCTGTCCGTATCCACACTTCCCGTAACTTCTCTCAGCATTTCTTCTGTGATATAGCCCGGCCTTAAAATAGTAGGTATATCACCAGTAAGATCAATAATCGTAGATTCCAAACCGATATCCGACGAGCCTCCGTCGATGATCATATCCACCCTGCCGTTTAAATCCTCAATCACATGCTTCGCCTGCGTAGGACTGGGCCTCCCCGAAAGATTGGCGCTGGGGGCTGCCAGATACCTGTCCGCAGCTTTAATCAGCGATCTTGCTATCTTATTAGAGGGCATCCTTACTGCCACCGTGTCAAGACCGCCTGTGGTTGCATAAGGCACAGCATCCGCTTTTTCAAAAATCATGGTAAGGGGGCCCGGCCAAAACCGTCCGGCAAGCCTTAATGCAGCCTCCGGTATTTGGGCCGCCACCTTTCTTAAATCCTCGATCTCCGCTATATGAACGATTAGGGGATTGTCCGAAGGGCGTCCCTTGGCAGCATATATTTTTCCTGAGGATTCTGCATTAAAAGCATCTCCCCCCAATCCATACACCGTTTCCGTTGGAAACGCCACCAGCCCTCCACTGCGGATTACCGCTCCGGCTTCCTCTATCAGCACTTGATCTATATTTTCTTCCTCTATTCGAATAATTCTCGTATCCATCTGTAAAGACTCCCAAAGGACAGTTTTTCACAAAACTTCCCTTTTTACTTTACCACACTTTCCTTTTTTTGACCACATAAATCAGTCACCGTACATGATATCATGAAGATACCTTTTATTTTGGTCAAAATCAATTTGAAGAACGCTCATTCCCCGAATATCCGCGGGCTGATAGGTTCCCTCCACCGGAACGCTTCCCTGTTCTATTTCCCAGCTTAAAAGCTTGCCTCCCTGAAGACTTAGGGCATAGCACTCCTTAAGGGTTAAATTGGTTGTAAGGTTAGGCAGAAGCCCGTCCATAAGCTGTGAAGGATTGGTAAGCAATGCACCGGGCAGCTTTCCAAGCACCTCCGAGAGCACCTTTCTTTGTCTTTCCGTCCTTCCGAAATCCGTTCCGATATATCGGTTTCTGCTGTATGCCAGCGCCTGCGGTCCGTTCAGGTGGACTTGTCCCTCCGCAGAGACATCCATATAGTCCGTTCCCTCCGGACGGTTTGTAAGCATATTATATTCCACCAGATAAGCATTAACATATTCCAGTTCTTCGCTTGTCAGGGAAAGCTCAACACCGCCTACCGCATCTACCAGATTGGCGAAGGCTTCAAAGTTTACAAGAACATAGCGGCTTATGGAGATATCAAAATTTTGGTTAATCGTCTCCATCAAAAGCTCCGGCCCGCCGTATGCGTAAGCCGCATTCAGCCGGTTGCCCTCATGTCCCGGTATCTCCACATAGATATCCCGAAGAAGGGATGTCATAGAAATCTTCTTCGTCCTGCTGCTTATCGTCAGAAGAATCATGGCATCGGATCTGCTGCCCTCCACATTTTCTCTGGAATCACTTCCAATCAACAGAATGTTGGTTACATCCGCTTCCTTCCACGGCTCCTTCGTAAAGTCTTCTGCTTCCTGATAGGTCATTTTCCCGTATAGCCTGCCTAAAAGCAGATACCATCCGCCTAACACAACAATCAAAAAAACTGCCGCAAAAAGCAAAAACCTTTTTAAGCCTGATTTTTTTCTCTTTTTCTTTTTCATTAACACATCGCACTCCATTCCTTAAACATAAGGATTGACAGGATGTCTGGATTGTATCATCAAATATTCCTTTATGCAACTTTCCGCCAAATGATTCATTGTTTCTTAAGAAACTTATTATAAATTACCGTCTTTCCCTAAGGTATTAATATATTTCATAATTCCCATATGTATGTTCCATGCAAGCCGTTCCTGATAAACCTCGTCAGAAAGCTTCTCCGCCTCTTCCCTGTTGGACAAAAAGCCGCACTCGACGATCACGATAGGCTTTGAAGTCTTTTTCAGAAGAAAATAGCTGTCATTGCCTTTTGCCTGACGCTTGTTATCCGGCTCAAGCTCCTTTAGCTGTTCCTGCAGCACCTCTGCCAAGCCCTTACTCTTATCACTGGTAGCATAATAAAACACCTGTGCACCCTTCACATATTCCTCATGATAACTGTTTTGATGAATGCTCACCACCAATACCGCATCAGAGGACTCTATAATCTCCAGTCTCCTTTTCATATCCTGCACCTTCTTGTTGGAGGCTCCTTCATCATATAACCCGGCATCCCCCTCTCTGGTCATAATTACCTCTATCCCCTCCGCCTGAAGAAACTGTTTTAAAAGCTTTGCAATCTTTAGATTAATATCCTTTTCAAGCTGGTCATTGATCCCCACCTTGCCCGGATCGGTTCCCCCGTGTCCCGCATCCACCACCACGCAGATCCTTTTTTTGTTTTGAGCCTGCATGGAGCTTACATAGACCGCTCCCTCCCTTGCTACGAAAAACATGGATGCCAACAAAATTCCTGCCATAATTACCTGCAGCACGCGGTTATATTTATCTGCCATTTCAAATCTCCCATAATATGGGCTTTACCTAATATATATGAAAAAAGACCGCAGGAATGACCATATTCTTTTCCAGACTATGGTTTCCTGCAGCCTTATACTATCTATTTCTGTTTATCACCTGTTCATATACTCTTCGATTTTGTCCCAAACCGACGGCTTTTCAAAGCCCAGCCGCCAAAAGGCCACCCCTGCAAGCTGATACTTGTCCATAATATTCAGCTTCACTTCTATAGAAGCTTCATCCTCCAGCCACACCTGAAAAAGGCTTGTACCATCATTATACTCCCCGTAGTTCTGGCAGGTTTCCTCATCCCACTCTGCTGCAATATTGTGGTATCTTACAAACTCCTCCGCCATCTCCATGCCCACTGCCTGGCTTCCGATGGAACCATCCTTGGTCTCCCAGATTCTGGTATAGAAGGGAACCGCATTAATTACCTTCTCGGCAGGCACCTGCTCCAGGGTCTGTGTAATTCCCTTCTCTACGAAATCAATAGAAGCGACGCTTCCTGCCTCCTGGCTTCCTGCATAATGCTCATCATAGCCCATGATAATGACATAATCCGCAACAATTCCCTGCTCGGTTCTGTTGTAATGATCCGTTCCTCCCATGGGCACATAATTATCTATAGACAGCACCAGTCCGTTCTCCCTGCAGGGAATGGAAAGTTCCCTGATAAACTGGACAAAATGCTCTCCGCAATCCGAACTGATCTGCTCAAAGTCTACGTTAATTCCATCTACGCCGTAAGACAAGGCAGTACTTACCAAACCCTCTATCAGCTTGGCCCGCGTCGTAGTGGAGGACAGGATTTCATACATATCAATCTCATCCTTGTAGGTGATATTTTCCACCAGCACCCAGACCTCCATCCCCATATCGTGAACCTTGTCCACATAGCTCTGGCTTGCAAAGCTGGTAAAATTTCCTTCATTGTCCGACAGCATAAACCATGTGGGCGAGATTACATTAAGACCCTTGGTGTTTTCCACAACGGACATCAGCGTATCATTCCCTGCTTCCCCTGCTACCACATGCCAGCCCAGATTGATCTTGTGATTTCTGGTCTGACTGGCATACTCCGGTTCCTCATAATCGGTCACCGGTATAGGCAGCTCCACTCTGATATTCTGAAGGCGCTTATTTTCCACATATCCGATGATAGAATCCGCTGTCTTAACCTTACTCCATGTCTCCATCTGTTCCAGAATAATTACCTTATCTCCGGCACTTACATCCTCAAGGATTTCACTTTTAATTCCTCCCAGAAGCCTTACCGCCGTATCCTTCTTAATCTCCGCTACCTGCCGCTCATCCCACCGGGTATAAATCTGCAGCCTGTCAGGCTCCCTGAAGCCCTCGTAGGAAAAATTCGTGTATCTCTTCACATAATCTGCTGCCACATACAGCGTATCTCCCTCATATCTGGCAGGAATATATTCCATACTTTGGGTTCCTTCCTTATCTGTCACCTGGCTGCTTCCGATCTCACATCTGATAATATCATCCGGCACAGTATACAGTAACAACCCTTCGCCCTTGTCCTCATAAAAACGGGTGTTAAAATATTTATGAACCGTATACAAATCCAAATAGTAAACTCCATCCAGAAGCTTTGCACGTTCCTCTATGATTTCATCCTGTAATACAATAGCAACATCCGCATCGCCTGTCATATTAAAATACGCATCCAGATCCGCACGCTCCTTCGTATAGGAATATCTTTCCAATATCTTAGCACCAAAGCTGACAGCCACAATCACTATAATAAGGACGATGGCTATCACAACAGGCAGTATTTTTTTCTTCATTGCCGCAACCTCCAATCGTCCTTTATTATAGCAGACTATTCCTACACCGTCATTACCAATTTTGACTTTTTATAACAAATTATACCGGCGCCGCAGCCTAAGGAATGACTTTGTAAAACATCGTTTTTAAGGGGCTTTCCGTTTACAAACATCCACAGCCTTAAGCACCGGCTTAAGGAGGCAATTATCTTTTGGAGACCAAATCATACCGGATCTCCTTTATTTTCCCATTTTGGTCGGTCACATAATCGGGCATATAGACAGTATCCTCATTTACACAATTTTCAATAATATATTCCGTAGTGGACGGAACGCCATTTAAGTACAGCTTTACACCCGTTTTCTCCATCCGCTCAAGCCGCGACCTTAAGGGTTCATAGTTGGCATACATTTTCAATCTTTCTCCTATGCGTTTCGGACTTTGACATTTTCCAAAAGGATTCGTGATATGTCATGTCAAAAAGATAAATAAATTCCGAAACTGATTATAGTTTTTCTTATAATGACGATAATAAAAACAGATAAGATGCCGGGTACGTATCTAAATAAACTACCGCTGCGAATATCCGAATTGGGGGTGAATTATAACAGTCGAAAATTTCCTGAAGAACATCCGCGACAGGCACATGCCTGTAAGACAGCGCTTCCATTAATACCGTTCTATATTAAAGGAAGGCTTACCTGATAAATTGCTTAGATTCGTATAAATAAAAATAAAAAACTAAAGTGAAAATACATGCCTCCTTTTGATACATGATTTACCCGGAAGCATCTTACAAGAGCATTATAGTATTTATTGCCAAATTTTACAAGTGTTATTTTTGTATTTTTATATATTTTTAACAATTTCCGTATTGACAATTATTATATTTTCTTTTTATTAAATTTTTTTAAACTGTTTTTCTGTCCTATTGACTTAAATTCATACAAAGTATAATATAATTCTAAGTGAATACCTGTTTTTAAGCGATACAAGCCTTTCGGGTGTCACCAAACGGCAGGATAACAGTATCATAATAGTAAGGATGTGATAATAATGAAAATAGAAAAAGTAAATGATCATCAAATTCGCTGTACCCTTACCAGAGAGGATCTGGCTGACAGAGAATTAAAGCTTAGCGAACTTGCTTACGGTACCGAAAAAGCCAAAGACTTATTCCGCGATATGATGCAGCAGGCATCCTTTGAATTTGGATTTGAGGCGGAAGACATTCCATTAATGATAGAAGCTATTCCACTAAACTCAGAATGTATTATCCTGATTATTACCAAGGTGGAGGACCCCGATGAGCTGGACACACGCTTTTCAAAGTTTGCTCCCTCCGTTCATCAGGATGACAGCTCTTTAGAGGAAGTTTTGGATACGATCAGTGAAGGGGCCGATGACGTTCTGGATCTGTTTAAGAAGCTTCAAAATGGCCGGGTTTCAGACTCCGCTTCCACTGCATCAGATGCTGCAGGCAGCAGTTCTTCCGAAAGCACCGGACGTTCCTTCAAAAACGTTCTCCAGAAGAAGCTTTCCGACACCGCAGTGCCTGTAGAGCTTACCAAAATCTATGCGTTTAACAGCCTGCGTGAAGCGTCGGCGGTTTCCCATGTACTTTCCGGCTTTTACAACGGTTCCAATTCTCTTTACAAGCAAAAGGACGGAACTTATATATTAGTAATTTCCAAAGGCAAACATTCTCCGGAGGATTTCAACAAGATATGCAACATTTTATCCGAATACGCATCAAGCGTCAGATCGGTACCGGCATCGGAAGCATATTTAGAGGAACATCTTGACCCGGTAATCAGAAATACAGCTTTGCAGTCGTTATCCTACATTTAAGATAAAAGCGCAGACCATTACGGTTTGCGCTTTTCCTGTTTTATAATAAGAAATACTTGGTTTTTAATTCCTTTAATGATAAAATAAATTGTTTAACGAAAGCGAAAGGGGTTTAAAACTATGAAAAACCTAAAAAAAGGATTTCTTGCGGCTGCAAGCGCACTGCTTCTTTGCATGCTTCTTGCTCCGATCACAGCGCTTGCTGCTGAGGAAGAAGCAGCACTTCCTTCCATGTATGCCACCTTCTGGGCGCTTGTTCCTCCCATTGTTGCCATTGTACTGGCACTGATTACCAAGGAGGTTTACAGCTCTCTTTTCATCGGTATTCTGGTAGGAGGACTGTTCTACTCAGGCTTCAGCTTTGAAGGCACCTTCACTCACATTTTTAATGACGGATTTGTAGCGGTTCTTTCAGACAGTTATAATGTAGGAATTTTGATTTTCCTTGTTATTTTGGGTGCCATGGTAAGTCTGATGAACCGTGCTGGCGGCTCTGCTGCCTTCGGACACTTTGCCAAGCAGAAAATCAAATCCCGTGCCGGTGCACAGCTTGCCACCGTTGCATTGGGTGTACTGATCTTCATAGACGACTATTTTAACTGTCTGACAGTGGGAAGCGTTATGAAGCCGGTCACAGATGAGCATAAGGTATCCCGGGCCAAGCTGGCATACCTGATTGACGCCACCGCAGCACCGGTCTGCATCATTGCTCCCATCTCATCATGGGCTGCAGCCGTATCGGGCTTTGTGGAAGGGGAAGATGGATTTTCCATTTTTATACGGGCAATTCCCTATAACTATTACGCACTGCTGACCATCGTTATGATGATCGCCATCATTCTTCTCAATATTGATTTCGGTCCCATGCGCACCCATGAAGAAAACGCATTAAAGGGCGATCTTTTCACCTCCGGTACTGTTTCTTCTTCCGAAGAAGAAAAGCCGGAGACTGCAAAGGGCAAGGTGATTGATCTTGTAATCCCCATCATCGCCCTGATCATCTGCTGCGTAATCGGCATGATCTACACCGGCGGCTTCTTTGAAGGTGCAGGCTTTGTTTCCGCCTTCTCCAACTCCGATGCTTCCGTAGGACTTGCCCTGGGAAGTATCTTTGCAATGATTATCACGATTATTATTTATCTATGCAGAAGAGTTCTTTCTTTTACAGAATGTATGGAGTGTCTCCCTGCCGGATTTAAAGCTATGGTTCCCGCAATTTTAATTCTGACCTTTGCTTGGACCCTTAAGGCCATGACCGACAGTTTGGGCGCTGCGGAATTTGTTGCAGACGCTATGGCACACTGTGCAGGAAGCCTGATGAACTTTTTACCTGCCATCATCTTCCTTGTAGGATGCTTCCTTGCATTCTCTACCGGAACCTCCTGGGGCACCTTTGGTATCCTGATCCCCATTGTCGTTGCGGTATTTGCAAATTCTAATCCTCAGCTGATGATTATTTCCATCTCTGCATGTATGGCGGGTGCGGTATGCGGTGACCACTGCTCCCCTATTTCGGATACTACGATTATGGCAAGTGCCGGAGCACAGTGCAACCATGTAAACCATGTAACCACACAGCTTCCTTATGCACTGATAGCGGCAGCGGTTTCCTTTGTTACCTATATCATTGCCGGTTTTACGCAGAATGCATGGATCAGCCTGCCAATCGGTATCGTTCTCATGCTTGCGGTATTGATTATTATCAAAAACTTTACACAGGCAAAGGATGCATAATCTGCTTTTGCATTCTGTCACGCCAGAATAATTTGACCAAAATAAAACAGGAGCTTCCGGTTTCATATGACCGGGAGCTCCCTTTTGGTCTTTGACTTATACACAATCTTATAAAGCTTCGATCTTAGCCATCAAGTCATTTATATCCATTCCATGAACCATTGCCGCTTCCTCAAGGCTTTCTGCCTGAGCGGAAGGACATCCCAAACAATGCATGCCTGCCTCCATGAGAATGGGTGCAACATTCGGATTAGTTCTCAAAATTTCACCAATTGTCATGTCCTTGGTAATTTGTGCCATATCTTGCAACCTCCTTTAAGCTCTTTTCTGTGGAACTTCTACAGTATAATACTTTACCCTGTTTCTGGCAAGCCTAAACTCTTTTTGCCGAAATTTGAGTTTTTAAATAATAAATTCCGGACCGTTATTTGCCACTTTTTAGTGTTATATCTTGGTTTTTGTCAATTTTAATGATAAAATATTTTAATAAACTATTTTTTGTTTATACCGGAATAGTAAAAAGTAATTGGAATGGGGGATCATATGAGCAAAATTGTAGTAAAACTTGAAAATTGCGTTGGCTGTAATTCCTGTGTAAGGGCCTGTCCTGTCACTGATGCCAACCGGATCATTAAGGATGCCGACGGAAATCTCGCCATCGAGATTGACGAAAGCAAATGTATCAAATGCGGTGCCTGCATTAAGGCCTGCAGCCATAATTCAAGAATGTTCGAGGATGATACGGAACGTTTCTTAGCAGATCTGAAAAAGGGGGAAAAAATCGCCATCATCGTAGCACCTGCCATTAAAATTGCTTTCGACGGCAACTGGCGTCATGCACTGCAATGGCTTCGCAATGCAGGCGTTACCGGTGTATATGACGTGGCGTACGGTGCGGATATCTGTACCTGGGCTCATCTCCGTTACATAGAGCAGCATCCCGATGCCAAAATTATGACACAGCCATGCGCCGTCATTGTCAACTATGTGTTAAAGCACAGGCCGCAGCTGCTCAAGTACTTGTCACCTATTCAAAGCCCCATGCTCTGTGAGGTGGTGTATCTTCGCAAATATCAGAACTACACCGGCAAGATTGCAGCCATTTCTCCCTGCATCGGTAAAGGGGACGAATTCCGTCAGACCGGACTTGTACAGTACAATGTAACCATGGCACACTTAAAGCAGTACTTCCACGCTAATGGCATCAACCTGCCCGAGGTTAAAATATACAGTGAATTTGAATTTGACTTAGAACCCGGTCTGGAAGGAGCAATTTACCCCAAGCCGGGCGGTCTTGCCACCAATCTCTTATATCACAAACCCGACTTGGAAATTCTGAATATGGAAGGCCCCGGTCATGTTTATAAAGAGCTGAACAAATACATGGAAGAAAAAGACATCTACAAGCCACAGGTTCTGGATGTTTTGAACTGTGAATTTGGATGTAATGAGGGCCCTGCGGTAGGCCAGGATTACAACTTCATGCAGATGAACTCTGTTATGCACAGTGTGGAGCTGTATACTCACAATCAGCGACAGAAGGCCACCAAGCGGGGGAAGGACAAGCAGTTTGCCAAATTTGACAATGAATTAAAGCTGGAAGACTTCTTCCGTACATATACACCCGAAAATGTAAACAAAATTCCTGTCAGCAATACCGAGCTGGAAAACGCCTTTAAACTTCTCGGCAAAACCACGGAAATTCAGCGTCATTTTGATTGCCATGCCTGCGGCTTCAGCAGCTGTACCGATATGGCAAGAGCTATTGCCCGCGGCCTGAACTGTCCCGAAAACTGTCATCAGTATATGCTAAACCAGCTTACGGAAGAGCGTAAACAGATTACCAAATCCAACGAACAGGTACGTGAGATTACTTTGGAGCTGGAAAAGGTGGTTGCCGATTTAGATAAGCGTATCAAAGAGGTACAGGCAGAAGCTGTCAACATCGGCGAAGCAGGCAGGCACAACAGTGAGGAAATGGGAAAAGTAATCACCTATATGTCCAGCCTTGCAGAATTAAATACTGCCATTTTGGCTGCAATGAAAAACATTAACGTAAACGTAGATAACTATAGAGAAATGTCTAAAAACGTGGAAAAAATTGCACAAAACATCAACCTGCTCTCCCTAAACGCAAGCATCGAGGCAGCAAGAGCCGGTGAAGCAGGACGTGGGTTTGCCGTAGTTGCATCCAACATCCGCGCCCTTTCCGACGAATCCAAGGGTTCCGTAGCCAGTGCACAAGATAACGATGCCTCCATTAATCAAGCGGTCACCGAAGTAAATGACACCTTAAGCGGTTTTACTTCCAATATCGATGCACTAACCGATGTTGTAACTAAGGCCATTCAGGATATCCGCGAAAACTCCGCCCGCAGTGAAAATATTCAGGATGCCGTTGCACAGGTTGGTGATATTATAAGGACCATCACTTCCATGATTGAAAAGACAAATAAAATGTAAAACCCAAATTTGCAAATTACCTTTAAAATACATACTTTGTTCATAAAAAAGTACACTGTTTGCCTTGACTGTTTCTTATCTTGTAACATATAATGAGGATACGGTAATAGCATAAGTTTTATGCAAAAATATATCAAAAAATAATTTAGGAGGCTTACACAAAATGAGACCAGAATGGAATGATTTTGTAGGCGGCAAGTGGGACAAGGAAATCAACGTACGTGATTTCATCCAGAGAAACTACACTCCCTATGATGGAGATGAGTCCTTCTTAGCTGACGCTACACAGAACACAAAGGATTTATGGCAGATGGTACTTGAGCTGCAGAAGAAAGAACGTGAAGCAGGCGGCGTTCTTGATATGGATACCAAGGTTGTATCTACTATCACTTCACACGGCCCCGGTTACCTTGACAAGAACAAAGAAACTATCGTAGGTTTCCAGACAGATAAGCCCTTCAAGCGTTCTCTGCAGCCTTACGGCGGTATCAGAATGGCTGAAAAGGCATGTGCTGATAACGGTTATGAAGTAGATCCTGAAATCAGCGAGTTCTTCTCCACACACAGAAAAACTCACAATGCAGGATGCTTTGATGCTTACAATGCAGAGATGAGAGCTTGCCGTTCCGCTCATATTATCACAGGTCTTCCTGATGCTTACGGACGCGGACGTATCATTGGCGACTACAGACGTGTTGCTCTGTACGGTATTGACAGACTGATCGAAGACAAGCAGGCTCAGAAGGATTCTACCGGACGTGTTATGACAGATGATATTATCCGTCTTCGTGAAGAGCTTTCCGAGCAGATGGTTGCTCTTAAGATGATGAAGGAAATGGCTGCTTCTTATGGCTGCGATATTTCCAAGCCCGCTGCTAACGTAAAGGAAGCTATTCAGTGGACATATTTCGGATATTTATGTTCAGTTAAGGAGCAGAATGGTGCTGCTATGTCCCTTGGACGTACATCTACCTTCCTTGACTGCTACGCTCAGAGAGATTTAAAGAACGGTACATTCACAGAAGAGCAGATTCAGGAATTTGTTGATCACTTCATCATGAAGCTGCGTTGCGTAAAATTCGCTCGTACTCCTGAATACAACCAGATCTTTGCCGGCGATCCTGTATGGGTAACAGAATCCCTCGGTGGTGTTGGTGTTGACGGACGTCCTATGGTAACAAAGATGAGCTTCCGTTACCTTCATACATTAACCAACTTAGGCCCCAGCCCTGAGCCCAACTTAACAGTTCTCTGGTCTACAAGACTTCCTGAGAACTGGAAGAAATACTGTGCAAAAATGTCTATCCAGACCTCTTCCATCCAGTATGAAAATGATGATCTTATGAGAGTAACACACGGTGATGACTACGGTATCGCTTGCTGTGTATCCTCCATGGTTATCGGTAAGGAAATGCAGTTCTTCGGAGCCAGAGCAAACCTTGCTAAGTGTCTGCTTTACGCATTAAACGGCGGTGTTGATGAAGTTACCAAGAAACAGGTTGGACCTAAGTATCGTCCTGTTGAAGGTGATGTTCTTGATTTTGATGATGTTTACAGCAAGTTCATCGATATGATGGAATGGCAGGCAGATGTATATGTAAATACTCTGAACATCATCCATTATATGCATGACAAATACTGCTACGAGAGAGCTGAGATGGCACTTCATGACAGAGATGTTAAGCGTTACTTTGCAACAGGTGTTGCAGGTCTTTCCATCGTAGCCGACTCCTTATCTGCTATCAAGTATGCTAAGGTAGAGGTTATCAGAGACGAGGACGGCATCATCGTAGACTTCAAGACTACCGGCGAATTCCCTAAATACGGTAATGATGATGACCGTGTAGACAGCATCGCTCAGGAAGTTGTTCACAAGTTCATGACAGCGATCAGAAGACATCACACCTACAGAAATGGTGTTCCTACAACATCCATTCTTACCATTACATCTAATGTAACCTATGGTAAGGCAACAGGTAACACACCTGACGGACGTAAGAAAGGTCAGCCTTTCGCTCCCGGTGCTAACCCGATGCACGGACGTGATACTCACGGTGCAGTAGCATCCTTATCCTCCGTATCCAAGCTTCCTTTCAATGATGCACAGGACGGTATCTCCAATACCTTCACCATCATTCCCGGAGCACTTGGTAAGGAAGATCAGGTCTTCGCAGGTGATATCGAAATTGATTTAAACAAATAATTTTACAATAATCCTATTTCAGGAGGTACAATGCAATGGACGACAAAAAAATGATTGATGATCTTGTAAAAATGCTGGATTCCGGCATGGCTATGGGCGTAGGGCATGTAAATGTAGACTACGACGAAACAGAAGAGAAATCAAAGAACGTTCAGACCATGGGATGCACGGACTGCTCCAGAACTCCTCTGGCATGCAGTGTACCTACCCTGGAAGACGGTTTGGATGATTTTCATTAATTAAGGAGGTAATTACCATGGCAGCAAATACAGCACAGGTAGATAACTTAGTGTCATTATTAGATGGTTACGCTACAAAGGGCGGTCATCATCTTAACGTTAACGTATTAAACAGAGATACTCTTTTAGATGCTCAGAAGCATCCTGAGAATTACCCTCAGCTTACAATCCGTGTTTCCGGATACGCAGTTAATTTTATTAAATTAACTCCCGAACAGCAGGCTGATGTTATTTCCCGTACATTCCATGAGTCAATCTAATATTTATACCAAAACGCCCGCTTTGAAAGCGGGCGTTTTTAATATATCTGCATCTTATATCATCTAATAAACTCTATAAAAACTTTTCCTGCATCATCTTATACTGCTTCTTTTGCACATACATTCTCTTATCTGCAAGCTGCATACACGACATCAAGGATAAATCCTGTTCGTCCGAAATACAGCAAATTCCAAAGCTTGCCCTAAAGGGATATGGCTTTTTCACCTTCTCCTCGTCTTCCCTCATTGCTCGGATAAACTGCTCCGCAAATTCCAGCTCTCTCTTCCTGTCATCAGAATAAAGGAGAACAAAGTACTCATCTCCTCCAACTCTAGCACAGATCTCGTCTTCCCTAACAAGCCCGTTCAGAATATTAGCCAATCTGCAAAGTGCCTCATCACCTTCAGAATGCCCGAAATTATCATTGATATATTTTAAGCCATTCATGTCTATACTGACAATGCTTAAAAACTTTCCCTCCTCCTCGTATCGCTCATGGAGGTTTCTAAGCTGCTTTTCAAATCCCCTACGATTATAAATACCGGTCAGCGCATCCTTATGATACAGCGTCTTGATCTGTTCCAGGCTGGACACTTCGCGGTGCATTGCCGCTTCCTCAATAGCATTGGCAAGCCCCATCATATAAGCCTGTACATAAACATCCGGCCACTTTTCCTCCTCAAAAAGCATTACCACATATCCGTAGCATTTGCTCTTGTAATGTGTAGGAAAAAGCAAATATCCCTGCGCATCCTCCTGCTCAAGAATTTTATCAGGCAAAATAGCGGATCTGTCAAATCCCCTCTCACGGTTGTCGCTCTTCTTTCCCTTATAGAAGATTCTTTTCAGCAGCATTCGTTTCGTATAGGAATGATCCAATTCCACTCTGTCAAGATCTCTTTCCTCTTCATCACACATACATAAATATGCCTTGCTGCATCCGATATTGGCAAAATATTTTTCTGCCACTTTAAGATACTCCGACTCTTCAAAAGCATCCTGATATTCCGTAGTCATACATACTGTCTGCTTAACATCATTCTCCTGAACGTAAATTTTATGGAGCAGCGAAGAACAGTCATTCATCAGTTCCTGCCCGCCGCAGCCGCAGCTTCTTCGCAATTCCAGTCCGGGCTTAAGCCACACGACTCTCTCCTGTTCCTCTCCTCTGTTTACCTTTTCAATAATCTCTACCGCCTTCTTGCCTAAATCTTCAAAAGGCGCTCTGACACTTGTAATGGAAGGATAATATCTTCTTGCTTCCATAATATCATCATAACCGGAAACACACACATCCTCAGGGATACGGACGCCTCTCTTCTTCAGTTCATCACACACGGATAAGGCCATGTAGTCATTGGAACAGATAATTGCCTGAGGATATGTGGTCCGCCCTTCCATAAACCAGTCTACCGCTTCCTTACCCTTTTCCCGCCACCAATCACCATTAAAAACCATATGCTCCGTTACCGGAATCTTTTCCTCTTCCATAACAGTTAGGAACCACCTATGTCGTTTCCTTGCATCCTCGCTGTTCATATTGCCGGTCATAAAGCAGATGTCCCGAAAACCGTGGTGTTTAATAAAATGCCTGGTAATATCCGCTATGGCCTCTCCATCCTCCACAAGCACATTATAAAACACATCATTCGGGTTTCGTAAATAAACCACAGGACATTTGGCCTTTTCCTTTAAAAGGCCAAAAATCTCTGCTTCCATCCCATCAATATCAAAGGTATCGTCTGCCACTATAATTCCGTCAAGCCTCTCCAGATCAGGAATTCTAATTACACTCTTTTCACCTTCTGCATAAAGCACGTTATCCCCATAAGCACCAAAATTGCAGAATGTAAAAACGTCGTAACCTACTTCCCTTGCCTTCCTGAATATAGTCTTTACCACAACCTCCTGATATTCAGAAATAATCTCACCCATAAAAATACCGATTTTCTTTCTCATCCGCTTACCCTCTCCCAATCCTGAAAGTAATAAATTTATTTTCCCCCCTCATCCCGCTGAAATTCCAACAGATCACCGGGCTGGCAATCCAAAACATCACAGATCGCATTTAGGGTTGAAAACCTGATTGCGCTGACCTTTCCTGTTTTAATATTGGAAAGATTAACATTTGCAATTCCCACCTTTTCTGCCAGTTCATTTAAAGAAATCTTCCGATCCGCCATCATTCTGTCCAATCGTAGTATAATCGCCATAATCTCACCTGCCCTTTCGCTTTCAGCCTATAAGGTTTCATCCGACTGCTTCTGAAGCTCACAGCCATACTCAAAAATATGGATCACACACCACAATGAGAAACCAATAACAGCTCCGATTAAGAGGCTGCTTTCTAAGCACAAAAGCGTAATCAGCACGAATGCCACCTTAAGACTCTTTACAATTTCAGGCCGGAACGGCGAATAGCTTTCCTTAATATCCCTGAACACCTTACCTACAAAGTGCATTATTATGGCCATACATATCATCATTGCTCCGACTGCAATCATATATGCACCTAAAACCTCCGCAAAATCGCCATTTTCGACAAAAGACATTATGATTTCGCTGCCATTGGCATACGCTGCAATTTCATCTGCAGATATTACACCGCTTTCTACCGCCGCTCCCATCTCCCGATTGATATAATCCTGAGCTCCGATTAAAATACAGCCTGTCACTATGGTCAATACAGCCATTACAATACAGACAATTTTCACAACTTTGGCAAGAATTGCTGCTACATTACTACTCTTTTGAATTTTTTCAATTTTTAAATTACTCTCTCTCATTTTCGCCCTCATTTCTTTCGACTTGGTTGATTGTTATGAGAAGAGTATAATATGGTATATTACGTTTGTCAACAATTATTTAATGTTTATCGTTAATTTTTTAATTTTGTTTGTTAACAAAATCCTCCCTTGTCATTTTACTTTTCTTTTTTTGCTCATACATCCTCTTATCTGCCAACTGCATGCACTCCATCAGAGTCAGCTTTTCATTTTCGTTGACACAGCACACTCCTATGCTTGCGTGAAGCGGATACGGCTTATCTCCCCTGCCATCTTCTGCCTCCACCGCATGAATAAAAATTCTTTCAAACTCCGCATGCCTTTTGCTGTCATTTGACAAAAGCAGCATGGAAAACTCGTCGCCTCCCATTCTGGCACACACTTCATTTTCACCTGCCAGTCCTTCCATTACTTTAGCCAAACGGCGTAAAGCTTCATCACCTTCCGCATGACCAAAATGATCGTTAATATATTTAAGTCCATCCATGTCTATGCTTACAATACTCAAGTACCTGCCATCCTTAGATGCCTTCTCATAAAGCCGGCGAAGGCACTTTTCAAAACCGCGCCTATTGTAAATTCCTGTAAGCGGATCCCTCAAATAAATCATTTTGATCTCCTCAAGATTCGCCACATTACGGTGCATCACCCCATCCTCAATTGCATTGGCAAAGCTCATTAAATATGCCTGTGCAAAACTATCCGGCCATCTCCCTTTTGAAAAGGTAAATGCCATATATCCATAAACCTTATGCTTATGATGAATGGAAAAAATCAAAAACGCAGAGGGCTCACTCCCTGTCAAAATTTCTCTTGGCAAAAGATCTTTTCTCAAAAATCTCTTTTCCGGCTTCTCGGTTTGATGCTCTCTGGTATATATTCTCTTCAACACCATATTTTCGGTAAAACAGCAGACTTCGTCCTCCTGCTTGTTCTCATCACAAAAGCATAAATATGCCTTGTCAAAATCAATGTTATAAACGTACTTCTCGGCTACTCTCAGATATTCCTCCTCTTCAAAGGCATCCTGACAGTCCGTGGTCATAAAAACAATCTGCTTAATATTATTCTCCTGAGCATATATCTGTCCCCTAAGATAAGGCCAGTCAGTCTGCAGCTCCTGCTTTCCGCAGCCACAGCTTTTTCGAAGCACCAGCTTCGGCTTCATATACTCAATACGCTCCTGTTTCCTTCCATTGCACACATTATCTATAATTTCTACCGCTTTTCCTGCAAGTTCTCCCAATGGTACCCCTACACTGGTCAGAGAGGGCTTATGAAATCTGGCATCCTCAATATTATCATAACCGGAAACGCTAACATCCTCCGGAACACGCACCCCTCTTCTCTCCAGCTCATCACAAACAGAAAGAGCCATATAATCATTTGAACATATAATTGCCTGAGGGTATACAGTCCTCCCCTCCATAAACCAATCTACCGCTTCTTTTCCTTTTTCACGCCAATAATCCCCTTCAAAAACCATATGCTTCGTAACAGGAATACCTGCTTCCTCCATTACATTTAAAAAGCCGCGGTATCTATCCTACGCATCCGCATATTCCTTCTTTCCCGTCATAAAACAAATATCCCGAAAGCCATGGTCAACAACGAAATGCCTTGTTACTTCCTCCATGATTTTCATATTCTCTATCCGCACATTGTAAAGATCCTCCTTGGGCGTACGCAGGTAGACAATAGGGCACTTCGCATAAGCCTTAAGATAATCCTCAAGGGCACATGCCATCCCTTCAATATCCAGAACATCTTCTCCCACAATAATTCCGTCCAGCATGGAAGGATCGGGAAGATGCATCATCTCCTTTTCTCCTTCTGCATATAGAACATTATCCCCATATGACCCAAAATTACAAAACACAAAAACATCATAATTAAGCTCTGCGGCTTTCCGAAAAATTTCCTGAAGTGCAAGCTGCTGATACTCCGCAACCACCTCCCCCATAAATACCCCAATTCTTTTTCTCATCTCAAGTACCCCTCCGACAAAATTCTGCAAAATACTCCCTGATATCAGAATAGCTTTCTTAAATTGAATTTGCAATACTCAAATTGCTTATTTCTTATCATTTATTGTTAAAATACGCTTTTTCTGCTATACTATATTTGCCTGTTGTAATACCTATCTGGACAGGCAGATTTCGCAAATGCGAAACATTAATTTCGTGCTTTAGAAAAGGAGACTTCATATGCAAGGCAGAATACATTCATTAGAGAGCTTTGGCACAGTAGACGGCCCCGGCACCCGTTTTGTGGTATTTGTTCAGGGATGTCCCATGCGCTGCGCCTATTGTCACAATCCGGATACATGGCCTTTATCCGGCGGCACCATGATGGACCCGGAAGAAATTTATGAGCAATTCAAAAGAAATGAGAGCTTTTACAGCAAGGGCGGTATCACTGTAACCGGCGGAGAACCCCTCATGCAGGTGGATTTTCTGATTGATCTTTTTACCCTTGCCAAGAAGGATCATGTTCATACATGCATTGATACATCAGGCATTGCTTTTAAGCCGGATAATAAACCCTTTATTGAAAAGCTTGATAAGCTTATGGAATTAACCGATCTGGTTATGCTGGATATCAAGCACATTGACCCAAAGAAGCATAAGGAGCTTACCTCCCAGCCCAACGACGGTATCCTTGCCTTCGCCGCTTATCTGAACGAAAAGAAGGTAGATATGTGGATACGTCATGTGGTCGTGCCCGGAATTACAGATGATGACAAATATCTGTTCCAGCTCGGATACTTTATCGGACAATTTTCCAACCTAAAGGCATTGGACGTTCTCCCATATCACACCATGGGAGAGACTAAATACGAAAAGCTTGGCATTCCTTATAAATTAAAGGACGTGCCTGCTATGGACAAAAATAAAGTGATCGAAAAGAAGGAAGTTATTTTAAACGGCATCCGTAAGCGCAGAGAGGAAAATGCAGCTCACTGATCCGCAGACTTGAAAGGTAAATTTTGTTATGAAAATTTACCTTTTTTATGCATGTTTTACTTGTATTCCCCATCCTTTTATATTAAAATGGACTAAGAGATTGATAATAAAATATCAATAACATTATTGATATCTTTAAGGAGGATAGGATCATGGCATATGTAATTGGTGACGCTTGTATTTCTTGTGGTGCATGTGCAGGACAGTGTCCTGTAGGCGCTATCAGCGAAGGCGATGGAAAGTTCGAAATTAATCCCGACAGCTGCATCAGCTGCGGTTCCTGCGCTGGCGGTTGCCCTGTAGGTGCTATTTCCGAAGAATAAGAATTGCTTGTTAACAGTTCTTATCACATAAAGAAATTGCGAGTCAAAGCGTTCAATCACACGATTGAACGCTTTTTTCCTGTAAGCTTCTTCTTAAAAAAACCTTTCTGTGAAACGCTCTTTTCCTTTGTTGATTTTTCTTTTTGCCCACTGCGGGCGCGAAGCAGCTCATCAATCTGTTTAAAATGCTCTTCCTCCCTTCCGATTCGTTCTCTCTCCCTTGCATCTTCTCTCTCCTCCTGAAGACGAAATTGATAATCCAGCTCCTTTAAAATGCCTTCCTTCATATCACGGTATATTTCCTGATTACTGCCGGAAACCGCTTCCGCAATCATATCCTTAAGAAGCTGCTGGAGCCTTAAGCTCTTTTGCTCCCTGGATTCCTCATGCGCAGGAAAGCTTCTTTCCGTAACCGGAAGAAACTCTCCCTTTTTCACAACCACAACCTGTCTCTTTTCCAGTTTCCCCTCCCCCGGCACAATTTCCTTATCCAGGCTGCCCATAGGCTCAATTAAATTTCCGTTTTTCAAGATACTTTTTATACCCTTAAGCTGTATTCCTTTTTCCTTCAATTCCTTAATTCTGCGGAACTGATTAAGATCCTCCTCCGTATAAAAGCGGTGCCCCATTTCATTTCTCTTTACCGGAAGCTCCAATTCCTCCTCCCAGTAACGAAGCACATGAGCCTCCACCTTGACCTGCTTTGCAGCATCAGAAATCAAATAAATTTTTTCTGCCTGTTTCATTAAAATCTCCTTTCTATCAACTAAAAAGAGGACATGCCCCTTATGGCTTGTCCTCTTTCGTAATCTGATATATTCATTTTATTTTTGCAGATTTGCAAACTTGGTGTAATCCGGCAGCCATACCAGCTCAATGGTTCCGATAGGACCATTTCTCTGCTTGGCAATAATAATCTCCGCAATTCCCTTCTTCTCGGTATCCTTATTATAATAGTCATCTCTGTAGATGAACATTACCACGTCCGCATCCTGCTCAATGGCTCCCGATTCACGCAAATCAGAAAGCATAGGCCTGTGATCCGGCCTTTGTTCAACCGCACGGCTTAGCTGGGAAAGAGCTACCACCGGCACATTCAGCTCCCTTGCAAGAGCCTTCAAAGACCTGGAAATATCCGAAATCTCCTGCTGTCGGGAATCGGATCCTCTTCCGCTTCCGCTCATAAGCTGTAAATAGTCGATGATTATAATCTTAAGATCATGCTCCAGCTTATACTTGCGGCACTTGGAGCGAAGCTCGGAAATGCTGATACCCGGCGTATCATCAATAATCAAATTAGACTTTCCGATCACGCCTGCGCTTTCTATCAGCTTCTCCCACTCCGCATCGGAAAGATTTCCGGTACGAAGATGCTGGGAATCCACCCTGGATTCCAGCGAAAACAGACGATTTACCAGCTGCTCCTTGCTCATTTCCAGACTGAATATTGCCACTGTCTGGTTTAGCTTAAAAGCTATATGCTGAGCGATATTTAAGACAAAGGCCGTCTTTCCCATGGAAGGTCTCGCTGCCACAAGGATCAGATCCGACGGCTGCATTCCCGCTGTCCTGTAGTCCAAATCTATAAAGCCTGTGGCAATACCGGTAACATTTCCATTGTTCTTGGAGGCCTTCTCGATCTTATCCATGGCATTCATAACTACCTGTCTGATCGGCACAAAATCTCCGGTATTTCTCTTCTGAACAAGCTCAAAGACCCGTTTCTCGGTATCCTCCAGAATCACCTCCAGATTTTCCTTACCCACATAACAGGTATTGGCAATTTCCTCGTTCAATCGGATCAGTTTTCGAAGGGTCGCCTTCTCTGCCACAATGTTCGCATAATATTTAATATTTGCCGACGTAGGAACCGCTGTAACCAAATCCCTGATAAATTCAAGACTGCAGGTTTCCGGAGGAACATCCTTCTCCCTAAGCCTGTCCTGAAGCGTCACCAGATCCACCGGCTTTCCCTCATCATTCAATTCCACCATGGTGTCAAACAGTATCCCGTACTGCTTACCATAAAAATCATCACCGCAAATCAGCTCGGAAGCAACCGTAATCGCTTCCCTGTCCATAATCATAGAGCCGATTACCGACTGCTCCGCTTCTATGCTGTGCGGCAAAACCCGTTTTAAAAGGGCTTCCTCTGCTTCTGCCATGCTACAAACCTTTCACTCAGTATCCTAAATCATTTCATTTCCGTAACCTTAACCTTAAGCTTTCCAGTCACACTGGGGTGAAGCTTTACTGAAACCTCATACACACCGAAGGCTTTAATAGGCTCCGGAAGAATAATCTTCTTTTTGTCTATTTCCTTACCGCACTGCTCCTTATAGCTCTGGACAATTTCTTTGGATGAAACAGAACCAAAGGTTCTTCCGCCTTCTCCCGCCTTGATGGATACCACTACCTCATCCTTCTCCATCTCTGCTGCAAAAGCTTTTGCTGCATCCAGATTTTCCTTGGCCACCTTTTCCTTATGGGCATTCTGGAGCTTCAAGTCATTCATGTTCTTCCCGTTAGCCTCCACTCCCAGCTTCTTGGGAAGCACATAGTTCCTAGCATATCCGTCATTTACCTCTACAATCTCGCCCTTCTTACCCAGCTTTTTTACATCTTCCAATAAAATTACTTTCATCTCAACATCCTTCTTTCGTCCTGCTTATTCTATGATTAAATCGCCTTCCGCAATCATCTTATCCAATGTTCCCTTTAAAATTCCAATTCCCTCGGAGACAGATACACCGTTTAGCTGACAGCCTGCCGTGCCAAGGTGGCCACCTCCGCCCATCTTTTCCATAATGATCTGCACATTGACCTCGTCAATGGAGCGGGCGCTGACAAATATCTGATTTTGATATTCCGTGAGAACGAAGCTTGCCTTGACCCCTCTGATATTCAGCAGTTCATTGGCTGCCTGGGCACCTACTATGGTAGGACTTTGAATTCCCTCACTGCTGCAGGTGGAAATGGCAAAGGCATTTCGATAAATCTCCGCCTGGCTGACTGCATCCGCCTTGGTCTTATATTCATTGGCATCCTCGCGGAAGAGCTTTCGAACCCTGGTCACATCCGCACCATTTCTTCTAAGGAAAGCCGCCGCCTCAAAGGTTCTGACACCGGTCTTGGTCATGAAGTTGCTGGTGTCAATCATAATTCCTGAATACATGCAGTCTGCTTCCTCCGGAGAAATTTTGATGCTCTCTCCAATATACTGCAATATCTCGGATACCATTTCACATGCCGAAGAGGCATAAGCCTCCACATAAGACAAGGTGGCGTTTTCAATCACCTCTGTGCCCTGCCTGTGATGATCCAGTACCACAATAGATTTGCATATTCTAAGCAGTTCAGGGCATTCCGTAATCGTCGGCTTATTTACATCCACCACTACCAAAACAGTATTATTTCCGGCAAGCTCTATGGCCTGCTGACTGCTGATAATCATATCCTCCTGGTAATCCTCATGGCTCTTAAACAAATCCACCATAGGCTTCATAGAGGTGCTTATATCGTTCAAAACAATATAGGCCTTTCTATCTAACGTGGTTGCAATACGATAAATACCTACTGCAGCTCCGAAGCTGTCCACATCGGCTAAGCGATGCCCCATGATCAGCACCTGCTCCTTGCTGGAAATGATTTCCCGAAGCGCCTGCGCCTTTACGCGGGCTTTTACTCTGGTATTCTTCTCTACCTGCTGACTCTTTCCTCCGAAATAGGTGACATTCCCCGGTGTCTTTACCACCGCCTGGTCGCCGCCCCGCCCAAGAGCCAGATCGATGGCGTTTCTTGCAAACTCATAATTCTGTGCATAGGTCAGTCCGTCTATACCCATACCGATACTGATGGTCACCGCCATCTCATTTCCGATATTAACCGTCTTAACCTCATCCAATAAATCAAATTTATTTTCGCGAAGGAGCTCTGTTGCTTTCTTACGAAGGATCACCATATACTTGTCCTTCTCGATTTTTTTGCAGATACCGTCAAGCGCTGCAATATACTTGTTAACCTTACGGTCTATCAACGCAACCAGAAGAGAACGTCTGACCTCCTCCACACTTTCAAGGGCCTCATCATAATTATCAAGGTAAATCATTCCCACCGCAAGACTCTGATCATCCACCTCCTGCAGGGCAATTCTAAGAGCTGTCTCGTCAAAGAGATAAAAGGCAATTAAATAGCCTGAATAATCTTCTCCTTCAACAATGTCACTGTTGGTAATCATCTCTCCCATAGAAATCTTACGCATTTTAGCTACATAGTTACTGTTCTCGTAGAGAACATCCATTTCCACCATGTCAAGCTCCCCGGGAAGCTTTTCTCTCGTTACGGAAGGGAATAAGGATGTAATGGACTTTTTGTAGCCTTTTTCTTTATGTACCACCCTTTCAAAGGCTTCATTGGTCCAAATGATCCTGCCCCCATCATCCAGCATGGCATAAGGAATCTCCAGCTCCCGAAGCAATACCTTCTGAATCTGACCATACTGGGTGGCAAAGCTGACAAGCTCATTGATAATTACCGGCTTATTATAAAATTGCAGGGATAAAACCACCGCAAAATAAAGTAGCATAAAGCAGGTCACCACCAAGCCCGACGGTATGTTAATCAAATATACCACCAGATTTACAATGGCAAGCACAAGCCCCAAATATAAAGAAGTCTGCACATATCTTTTCAGTCTTCCCTTTAGCCTAATCTTATTTTTCAACGGAGACATTCTAAAAATACCTCTCTGCACCTTTACATTCTTCTGCTTATAAATATACTAAGTAAGTATAACATTTTTTTAGGCAAGTTTCCACCTTATTATTTAGAAGGTTTTGACAAGTTTTCTCATAATTCCACAAATCCAACCTCTTTTCGCGTGCTTTCACCCTTTAGCATAACCATATGGAATTTTTCGCTTTTAAAGACCTTCTTATCACACAAAAAAGCAGCTGCCAAAATGGCAGCCGCATCATTGTTCATAGATTAACTAAATCTACTCGGATATGAAATTAATCCTGTACGTAAGGCATCAATGCAACGTGACGTGCTCTCTTAATTGCAACTGTAAGAGCTCTCTGATGCTTTGCACAGTTTCCTGTAATTCTGCGGGGAAGAATCTTTCCACGCTCAGATACATATCTTTTCAGCTTGTTTACATCTTTGTAATCAATTACATTATCCTTACCACAGAATACACAAACTTTTTTTCTTCTGCGGATTCCGCCCTTTTTTCTCATTGGAGAATCGGACTTCTCTGCTTTATTATATGCCATAATAATTGCCTCCTGTTTTAATTTAATGAACCTTTAGTTAAAAGGCAGTTCCTCGTCTATTCCATCAGGAATATTCATGAAACCATCGCCTGCTCCCGAAGGCTCGGGTGCTCTGCCTGCTCCAAAGGAACCTCCCTCAGAACCTGCATTACTGTTCTTGCTCTCGGCAAACTCCTGCTCCTCTACCACAACATCCGTGGTATACACTTTGACGCCATCCCTATTGGTATAGCTGCCTGTCTGGATACGACCTGTAATAGCAACCTTAGTTCCTTTTCTGAAATACTTTTCAGCAAATTCGCCGGCTCTTCCAAAGGCTACGCATCCTATGAAATCCGCAGTCTGATCATCATTATTACGATTAAATCTACGGTCTACGGCAAGTGTGTATCTGGCAATTGCCATTGAGTTTTCCCCCTGGGAATATCTCACTTCAGGATCTCTTGTTAAACGCCCCATAAGTATTACTTTATTCATACCTACCCCTACTTTCTATGCTTCCTGTTTTACGCATAAAAATCTGATAACATTGTCCATAATGCGAACACGGTTTTCGATTTCGATGGGCGCTGTACTCTCTGCATCAAACTGGATGAAGTAATAGAAAGCTTCTTTCATCTTCTGAACTTCATAAGCAAGTCTCTTCTTGCCCCAGTCGTCAACGTTAGTAATTGTACCGCCAAATCTCTCGATCAGAGCCTTGCACTTATCAACAACTGCTGCTCTTTCCTCGTCCTCGATTTTCGCACTAACAACAACGGCTAATTCATATTTGTTCATGCTTGTTACCTCCTTTTGGTCTTGGCCCCCGTTCTCCGGGAGCAAGGATTGTGTTTCCGCCATTTGACGGATAATAATGAGCCTGTCATAACGACTTCTCATATATTAATAAAACATATCACGGAGTAATATAATACCACGGTTTTCCCAATATTTCAAGTATTTGTCCAAAAAAATGTCACCAAAATGTCATAAGGATTTACCTGCGGGATGTATCTCTTTGATATTTTTCTCCACCTGCCTGCGGGGAGCCATAATCTGATGTCCGCATCCCATACATTTGAGCCTGAAATCCGCACCAACTCTAAGAACCTCCCATTCCTTACTTCCGCAGGGATGAGCCTTCTTTAATTTCAACACATCTCCTACCTGAATATCCATGTGCATCCCCCTGTATCATGTCTGTTTTGTTTCAGATATCCCATGCATCAGCAGAGTACTTTTATCACGTGCCCCAGCTGCGCAGAAGCTCCATGTCAAAATCACTGCTGTAGGGACCGCTTTGCATTTCCTTCAGACTATTGTATATGTTTCGGCGTTTAGCGGTACTACTGGAAGATGAGCTGCCGGAATCTCCATACCAATATTGAAAGCCATACAGATAACTTTCCATCATTTCATCCCATGAAGCAAAATCCTCCTGAAGCTCCTTAGAATTCTGTAATTGAATTTCCAGGGATTCCTCCAACGTATAATATCCCGCCACATAGCACCATGCAGCCACCTGGTTAACCCTGCACAAATCCCACGCCAAAATACCGTTTTCCCCACATACCTTATTACAGTCATAAACGGTCTTTAAACGATTGACCGCCTCGCTTCCATATTCCCCAAAGCTCTCCTCAATGAGCTCATCAAAATATTCTTTCTCTACATCAAGCATCCCAATTTCCGAAAAAGCGCTGACCAGATCTTCATATTCATATCTGTGTCCTTCTTCCGAAAGCCATTCAATGACCGCATCCGCATCTTCACGGCTCTCAATTCCCCAGCCGGTATATAACTGGTAACGCATAAACACTGCATTAACCAAGTCTCTCTCCATTCCGCCTACTAAGGTTCTCTCACCATCATTGCTCTCCGTAAGGATCGCATAGGTGGCATTGAACCATTGTATGGTATCCGATTCCACTTCGGATTGCACGGGACCATTGTCTGCTGCTAGATCTTCCTTGCATTTCTCTATATTTTGAGCCACGTAGGTATCATAAGGAATCTCCTCATCGTCATCCGCAAAATAAAATTCATCAGGATCTATATCCTCATCAGAATCGCTGCCTGATCCCGAAAAGATATCATCTAATCCGATAACTCCCTCTCTGGGTGTCGGCATTACTACAGCTGGTTTTTCATCCTTTTCCTCAGACGCTTCGTCCTCTTTAGAAAATTCATCCTCTTTGGACTTGCCTAAAGCAGCCTCCGGTGTAGCAGCAGGCTCTGCAATCTCGACAGCCTCAGCAGCCTCCATCTGTTCCTCTTCTCTTGCTTTTGCAGCTCTTGCAGCTGCTTCGCCTACCTTTCTTACCAGCTCCGCAGTTGAGCCGCATCCGCCAAAAGACAATGCCATAGAAAGTGCAAGTGTTACGGCTGTTATCTTCTTCATTGATATTCTCATCTTACCGCCCATACCTTTCTTATCTTATGGCTCATAATAAAACTCTGAAAGATCCATACGATAGGCTTGCTCTATTTCCTCTAACAATACATTGGTATGTACATCATAATTACGTTCATCCAGCCTAATGCTGATTTCCAAAGCACTATCGTCATTCATCTTTAATTGATAATCTATTTCATGATACGGGAAAACCAAACCGTCATAATCCGCATGATCTGCGCTGATACTTCCATAGAGGCCCTCCCCCTCTGTTGTAGCACTCACCTCACCCATGGTAACATTTTTATAATCGCGGCTGTTTTCCAGCAGAGAATCATATCTGTATTGCATGCTCTCCTGAAGTGTTTCTGCTATCGACATATTTCTGTAAATGCTCGTGACACTGACACTGATAGATACGCCGTGCATATTTGCAAATAAACTGTAACCGGAATTAGAGGTATTTCTTCCCATAGGTATTAACAGCTCATAAATATTGCCGTCATAATCACTAAGCTCCGACGCTCCCATATAAGTATAGCCTTCAATGGCACGAATTTCCGGCTCCCCTGATTTCTGCGTGTAAACATCCTGTGACATATCCACACGCTCTCCGGCATTGTTCAAATCCTCTGCAGAATTCCCGTATTCTGCAAGATCCAGATCATAGCATTTCCCAATCTCCTCCAGTATCTGGTTGGTTTCACCGTCCGTACTGCTCGCCATTACTTCAAGAGAAAACATATAGCCGATTCCGTTAGATGTTGTTCCCACATAAACAAGATAGTGATTGGTAGTGGCGTTTTCCTGTGCATCCAGTTCTTCCACAGACGTATGCTGATAATAGCACAGCCCCTCCTCCACGGTTACCAGATCATCTACTGACAGATTCTGATATCTGACTGCATTATCCTTTAACGGCCTCACCGTTTCCTGCTGCCATATGGAAAGCTGCTCCTGTGGACTGCTATAGGACCAGTCACCTACCAAAAACAGGGAAAAATTTATACCGTGTTCAATATAGAAAATACCGCTGGCCGACAAATAACTGGTATCGTCTACCGGCCCATATACCTCTGCTTCCATACCGGTAATTTCATCCTTCAGTGCCATCTTCTGAACATATTCAAAGCCCTCTACCGATACAGGCTCTGCTTTGGCAGCCTGGGAGCCTTCCATATAACTATAATACTTCTGTCCGCCGTTGATATAATTCACCAGCACATTGGTCTGCACGTCAGGATCGATCATTGCCTTGGTGGCTTCACCCAGATCCGTCTGATCGGAAACCGTTAAGGAGTCAATAATCTTTTCAATTTCCTGTTTGCACTGATTGGCCTCGTCCTCATCATTTATGTAAATAGTTGCCGCTGCCAAAAGTACTCTTCCGTCTCCGGCATTTTTACCGTAAAACAAGGTCCAATAATCCGATGAAAAATTGGTTTTGGTTCGATGGGCATAGGATGCGGTCCCCTTTTCCTCAGCCATATTATTCTGTGCTGACATACCGGACACCTGGCCAAGCAACTGGTCAGAGGTTATCATACCCTGATATATTTCTTCTGCACTGCCCGGCTCTGCCTCACAGGACATGATAGACAACCCTCCTCCCTTATCGGAATACAGCTCAATGACATTGGTATTTTCATTCGCTTCCCGGTAAAAGATGCTCCAGTCCGAGGTATTGTATTTGATTTTCATCCCCGCACCTTCGTAGCCGCTGCTTTTGCCGCCGCAGCCTGCAAAAATAAGGCAAAACAGCATCGTCATCAATAAAGTAGTAATTTTCTTTTTCAAAGTATCCCCTCCTGGTTTGCACTCTATATCTTTCGTTTCATCACTAAGCAGCTTAAATTGCCGCAAAAATTTCACCGATATTTCCCTGTACCACCAAATCTGCTACATTATCTCTGGCTGTAGAGGTCTTATTAATTAAGATCAGCTTATTCCCTCTGTAATAATCAATCAGTCCTGCTGCCGGATAAACCACCAGCGAAGTACCGCCAATGATCAGGACATCTGCATTGCTGATATAATTGACTGCATCGGTCAGTGTTTTATTATCCAATCCTTCTTCATACAAGACCACATCCGGTTTCACAGGACCGCCGCAGGCATCACAAACAGGAACGCCCTGTGCATGAAGCATATATTCTGCGTCAAAAAACTTACCGCATCTTTCACAGTAATTGCGGAGCACGCTGCCATGCAGCTCCAATACTCTTTTGCTGCCCGCCATCTGATGAAGACCGTCTATATTCTGGGTAATCACTGCCTTAAGCTTTCCTTCCTGTTCCCACTTGGCAAGCTTTAAATGTGCAGCATTGGGCTTTGCGGAAAGACACAGCATCTTATCCTTATAAAACCGGAAGAACTCCTCAGGCTTTTGCCGATAAAAGCTGTGGCTTAAAATGGTTTCCGGCGGATAATCATACTTCTGATTGTATAAACCGTCCACACTGCGGAAATCCGGTATTCCGCTTTCCGTAGATACCCCTGCGCCGCCAAAAAATACAATGTTGTCACTGTTATTTATAATTTCTCTTAATTTCTCAATCTGTTCCATCGCATCATTCCTCTTAACTCTTCTCCGTACGCTTCAAAAGCCCCTGTATCAGGACGTTTACCTAAATATTACATTCAGTTTACTACAGAAAAAATGGTTATTCAACCACAACTTCACACTATCCCTGCGCCTCCCCCACGGAATAAGAAGCATCTGATCCCTCGATCCACCACTTGGCAATACTGCTGTTGCCCTTCTCATCCCACACAATCAAAAACTGCGCCGTACCCACCCAATGGGCAATACCTCCTTCACCGTGGAGGTATTCGGACGCCTGCAGGGCATTTTTCCCCTCATATTCCACACAGCACAAATCATAAAAGCCTCTTACATTACCGCCCACATACTGCGCCGTCTTAGGCCGCTCCCAGTCCTCTATATTATCTGACTGAAAGAAAACCGTTTCATCTAAATACCCGCAGTAAGCGCTATAGCTGTTCTCCTCAGGATACTGGGTTACATCAACATATATTCCTGCATCATCCGTCAATTCGGAGGGCAGCTCCATCTGTTCCATATTATGATCCTTATATTTTAAAACCACCTTACAGGAATCCCCTGCCGCACCGCATCCGGTGCCCTGTGTACTAAATACGATTTCCACATTTTCATCATTATCAATATCTGCCCAGAACGCATCGAACCAACCGTAATAGGAGCAGGCTTCATCATCAAAGCAATAGGGCTTATCCTCGTTCATATAAAACCAGATACAGCCGCCCCCGTAAAAAGGTCTTTCCTCCCCGTCAAGTACCATAACCAGCATATCCTTCTGACCGTTTCCGTCCATGTCCTCTATCATAAGTCCGGTAAGCTCCATGGCCCCATCCTGAAAAACATTATCACGACAAAGCAGCGCAAAATACTTATCGGCCTCACCACGGGCAATCCCATGCTCATCCGCCGCCTCATAAAACAGCTCCTGATTTTTTTGATACCTATCCTTTTCCTCCTGATTTTCCTCTTCCGGCTCTTCTGCTTTCTCTTTTGCAGCTGTGTCCTTTTCGTTCTCCAAATCCTGGTCCTCTGCCTCTATGACAGTATCCTCTAAAGCTCCATTTTCCGGTTGCTTCTCCAGCCTCTCCTGTTCCTTTGCGCAGCCCCAAATCAGGTTCATGCAAATCAGAAGCAACACAACATTTCCCATTCTTCTGATAAACTTTCTCATGACTGCTTCCTCCTGCTTCTCATTTGTCCAGCATCTATCATAAAACAGACATGCATCAAAGTTTCATCAAATTTGCATCATAGTTGCATCATTTTCCGCTTTCTTACATATTTCCCACCATGAAATCCTTAACCACACCGAAAAATTCCCGCATCATATTATTATACTTCAAAAACGGTTCTCCTCTTGCAGCAAGGCCGTACACATTACTATATCCTGCCTTTCTGGCAATTTTAACAGCCCGGAACACATGAAAATCGTTGCTCACCACTGCCACCGAATTCTTTTCCCTATCCAGATATTCTGCGGAAAAGGTCAGGTTCTGAAAGGTATTTCGGGAGCGATCCTCCATAATGATCCTCTCAGGGGAAATCCCCTTATCCACCAGATAATCATACATTCCCTGCGCCTCAGAAATATGCTCGTCCGCTCCCTGTCCGCCTGATACAATCACACGGGTATCGGGATTATTTTCAAGATATTCAAATGCTGCATCCAATCGATATTGCAGCGCCTTGGACGGACCGCTTGTCTTCATCTGTGCCCCCAGCACAACCAGATAATCAAGCCCTGACGGAGCTGTCCTGGAAAAGCCGCTGATAATGCATCCCTCCACAAACAAAAATACTGCCAGTCCAACACATACCAGCACCATAAAAATACGCTTAAACCATCCCGGAAAATGCTCTGCCCAAATTCCCTTTTTAATCAGAACAGATAAGCATGTTGCGCCGCATCCTATCAAAAGCCAAATAAAATAAAAGTTAGTTCCATGCCCTACAAAGAAGGCTATACAAAGAAAATAAACAAAACATACAATTCCCAAAATCAATAATAAAATATGCATCCTGCACCTCCTTGTTTTATTGTAACAGAATAAAAAATAAAATGATCCGTTCCGGACGATTTTTAATGAAACATTAAGGATCATCTGAACGGATCATCTTTCTTACTGGCTTTGCTTAACTATTTGATAATAAACCTTCGAGGTAGCTGCATAGCTGATGCCATATACCAATACAAACAAAACAACTACGCCCACTGTACACCACGCCATTAAAAACCAATTAAACAGATCGATTACAGCCATTAATTTTTGTACCATATGCATTCCTGCCATTGTGTGTAAAACTGCTCCTATCAGGGGAAGACCGAACACCATAATAATCTGCCTGTGCACCGTACTGCGGATTTCCCTGTCACTCATTCCCACCTTCTTCATAATATTGAAACCACCCTGATCCTCATACCCTTCCTGTATCTGCTTATAATACATAATCAGGATCAGACACATAAAGAAAATCACCCCAAACAATACTCCGATAAAGAGAAGACCACCATACATGGCAACCATGGAAGCTCTTTCATCTACTCCGTCATCATATTTGGAAAAGCCGGGCCGGGCCTGACACCATATTGCAAACTCATTTAAGAGATCTGTCTTTTCCTCATCCTTTCCCTGAAGAAGAATATTTACATACCGGGTATCACTGTCAAGAAACGCATCTATCTCCTCCACACCATTTTGCTTCGCCCAAACTCTTATACAATCATTCTTAATCTGCCAATCCTTTACTATAATAATATATTCTGCGCTAAACAGGCTTTGCTCCGCCTTGGGCTTTGGAAAAAAGCTTTGAAGCTCCTCCTTTACCCGAAGCTCTTTTCCGAAGAAATTTACACTGTCATATCCAAAATCCCTGCCGCTGCAATAGATAAACACCTCATTCTCCGAAAGACCTTCCTCTAGATTTTCTATTTCTTTATATTCCTCCAGCGTTAAAAAGCTTACCTTATAATCATTCGCATAATTAAAATCACCTTCCCTTATTATAAACGCATTGCCATCCTGTCTGCAGGACAGCCCAAGGGAGTCATATATATCCACTCTTTGCACAGCAATCCCGTACTTATCCTCCAGCTCACTTATCTTTTGCTCCACTTCTTTCTGATCTACCTTACCGTCACGAAAATGCACCGTCATATCATAAGGACAGACAAAATGTATCATATCGTTCATTCCCGCATAAAGACTGATTGTACAGATCAATGTAATGATTACCATAGTAGAAAAAATACAGATATTGGAAAGACTTGCCGCACTCTTTTTCATGCGGTAAAGCATTCCCGAAATGGTAATAAAGTTTTTAGGGTTATAATAAATTCCTTTTCTGCTTCTTAAGAACTTTAGTGCCGCAATGCTTCCTGATGTAAACAGAAGATAGGTACCGACTATCACTAAGAAAACCGCCAGAAAGAAATTTATAAAAATCATACTGTCCATCTTGGCAGTTACGGCAGTCCAATACCCAAACCCAAGAGCCGCTGCGCCAAGTATAGCACAAATCGCCAAAAATCTGGGTTCCTTTTCTCCCCGTCTGCCGCCGCTCATAAGCTCTACCGGCTTTGCTTTTCCTACCAGTCTTAAGTCCTCAGCATAGTTGACAAGAAACACTCCCGCATAGAAAACTGCCGTTTCACGAAAGGCCTGAAGTTCAAAGGTAAAGTGCACATCCGCAGGCATGCCGCTCATGCGAAGCAAAAGAAGAAATAAAAGCTTTGTCAGCACTACCCCAAGGAGCACTCCGCCTATCATTACCACTGCATAAAGAAATACGGTTTCCATCAACATTATGCCGGCAATATGCTTCTTCTCCAGCCCCAGTATATTATACAGACCAAATTCCTTCTGACGTCTTTTCACCAGAAAACTGTTTGCGTAAATCAAAAAGAACAATAATATAATAGCCAGCAATACTTTCCCTATACTCAGCATCATCCATGCATAAGCGCTTTTGGGCAGTGTTGCAATAATATCATTACAAAGAATTGATGCAAATGCAAAATAAGTAAAAACAGAAAAAATGCCGGCAGCAATATAGGGATAGTATACCTGTCCGTTTTGAATAACTCCTCTTATTGCCAAAAGAGGCAGCAATTTCATTTTTTTCATAGAGCCTGCTCCTCCCTGCTTTCCCACTTGTCTTTCGCACTCGTTTGAAGCACCGTTAGCGCATCCGAAATCATTCTGTACATTTCTTCATTGCTTTGATTTCCTTTATAAATCTGATGAAACACACAACCATCCTTGATAAAAAGCACTCTCCCCGCATGACTGGCTGCCGAAACACTGTGGGTAACCATTAAAATCGTCTGCCCCTCCTTATTCACATCTCCAAACAAACTAAGAAGCTTCCCTGATGCCTTAGAGTCCAATGCTCCCGTAGGCTCATCAGCCAGAATAATATCCGGCCTTGTGATCAATGCACGGCATGCAGCAGCACGCTGCTTCTGTCCTCCTGACACCTCATAGGGATATTTATTCAAAATATCCGTCACCTCCAGCTTTGCTGCCAGAGGCTTGATTCTTGACTCCATCTCATGATGATCTACCCCTGCCAGTACTAAGGGAAGATAAATATTATCCTTAAGAGATAAGGTATCCAGGAGATTAAAGTCCTGAAATACAAATCCCATATGCTCTCTTCTGAAAGCACAGATTTCCCTTTGCTTAATAGAGGACAGCTCCCTGCCATTTAACAGTACCTGCCCGCTGGTGGCCTTATCCAGTGAAGCAAGAATATTTAAAAGCGTAGTCTTTCCTGATCCGGATTCCCCCATGATCGCTACATATTCGCCTTTCTCCACCGAAAAATTTACATTACTCAGTGCCTGCACCTTAACAAGACCTAATTTGGTCGTATAAACCTTTTTTACATTTTTTACTTCCAAAAGCGACATTTTTTCCTCCTCTTTCCACCCTTGTGGATTCTTTAAGCTTATACCGCTTCCTATACAATATAATTTCTTTCGGAAACAAGATTAATTATAAGCAAAGAAGAAATGTCCTGCCATTCACCCGGCTAACATTTCTTCCCTGTAAACTTACATTTTTGTCACTTATGCTCCGTCTCCTTATGGCTTTCGGACTTCTGTATCCTGTTCAAAGCCTAAAATAACCTTTGTTCCTTCTCCCCAAACGGATTTCACCCTGATTGTATGTGAAAGCTTTCTGACGATCTGGTCGCACAAATACAGTCCTATTCCTGTGGACCTTGTTTCCATCCGTCCGTTATATCCGGTAAATCCTCTCTCAAAAATTCTGGGCAGATCACTTTGTCTGATCCCAATCCCTGTATCCTCTATTGTTACATAGGAAACACTGCCCTTTTTACACTTGCCTTCCTTATCGGAGCCATAAATAGAAATGCCTCCCGTCTGCGTATATTTAAGGGCATTGGAAAAAATTTGCTCCACCACAAGAGACAGCCATTTTTCATCGGTCACCGCCCGCAGATCAAATTCCTCCATATGAAAGCTAAGGCCGCTCCCTAAAAATAGAATGGAATATTTCTTAACCGCCTGCTTAACAATTCCACAGATATTACAGGATTTAAAAAGGAAATCCGAGGAGATGCTCTCCAGCCTGGCAAAATGAAGAGCCATCTGTGCATACTGCTCAATTTTGAAAAGCTCCTCTAACTGCTGCCTAATAAGGGCTCTCCCCTTCTCCCCCGCATCCGCTCCACTGCCCTGTATCAATAACCTCATGGCTGCAATAGGGGTCTTAATCTGATGCGCCCACATCGTATAGTAATCCGCCATATTCATCATCTTCTCATCATACTCTGTAAGCAGGTCTCTCTTCTCCTGCTCCTCATCCGTCAGTATTTTCTGATAAAGCTTTCCTGAAAGACTTTTCTCATAAGGCAGATACCCGGTTTTCTCCTCCTTCTGAACGGTCCAAAACAAAGTAAGGCTCTTTTCTCTGTATTTCACAAAATCTATCACCGCCATCACTCCCCCAAAAAAGAGCGTAATGCCTACAGCATACAGCATATTCCTGATAACCTGCTCATACGCATACAGCGATGCAACCGCAAAAAATATTGCCACAACAAATACATAGATTAAAGCCTGTGTACTTCTGTCCTTCAAATAAGACTTAATAATATAACCATTGATTTCTTTTTTAGTCATATGCTCATTCATTACTAAGCTGATATCCTATCCCTTTTTTTGTCAAAATAAAATTCTCTATTCCCACTTCCTCCAGCTTTTTACGGAGTCTGTTCATATTGACCGTCAACGTGTTTTCATCCACAAAGCACTCATTATCCCACAGCCGCTTCATAATACTTTCCCGGCTTACCGCACATCCCGCATGCTCATAAAGCAGCTGGAGAATACGAAATTCGTTTTTGGACAAATCCAGCCTTTTTCCTTCATAAAGAAGGCTCATATCCGCCAGGTTTAAAATCACACCGCCATGCTCCACGACAGCTGCCTGTGCCTTAACACAATAGGTTCTCCGCAAAACAGCCTGCACCTTAGCCAGAAGCACCTCAAGATCAAAGGGCTTTATAATAAAATCGTCTCCTCCCATATTCATCGCCATAACGATATTCATATTATCTGCGGCAGATGAAATAAATACCACCGGTACCTGCGAGATTTTCCTTATCTCACCGCACCAATAATATCCGTTATAAAAAGGCAGCCCGATATCAAGCAGTACCAGTTGAGGGGCAAAGGAAATAAACTGCGGAAGAATATTTTCAAAATTGACAGCGCACCAAACCTCATATCCCCATTTTTCCAAATGCTTTTTCAGCTGCTCCGAAATTCTGTTATCATCTTCAACGATTAGAATCCTGTACATTCTTCAAATCCTTTCACTTCATTTTTTCTTATATAGCCCCGGCCAGCCGGCAACTCTACAATACCAATTAATTATTTAAATATCAAGACAGCGGTGCAGACCAAACCACCGCCTTTCAAAATGCCGAATATCCGTTTTGTTGAATTTTGTCGAACTATATGCTAAGATATTTACCAAATTATACCAAAAGGTCGAGCATATAGGTACTTTAATGAAGAGAAAATATTTACCCCAAAACGTATACGAGGCGCTGCAAAACCGCCTTCATTTTCTTTTTAAGGAATTTGACAATATACTTGTGTCATTTTCCGGTGGAAAAGACAGCGGCCTTCTCTTAAATATGGTTTTGGATTTTCAAAAAAAGAATTATCCTGAAAAGCGCATCGGCGTTTTTCATCAGGATTTCGAAGCCCAATACAGCGTCACTACGGAATATGTGGAGCGCACCTTTACCCGCATTGAACATGACGTAGAACCTTACTGGGTGTGCCTTCCCATGGCAACAAGAACTGCGCTTAGCAGCTATGAAATGTATTGGTATCCATGGGATGATACGAAGGAAAAGGCATGGGTCCGCCCTATGCCGGATCACCCCTATGTAATCAATCTGCAAAATAATCCTATAACTACCTATCGCTATCGAATGCATCAGGAGGATCTTGCCAAGCAGTTCAGCCGGTGGTATCGCATTTCACATGAAAACAAGAGCACCGTCTGCCTTTTGGGTATCCGTGCTGATGAGTCCCTGCAGCGCTACAGCGGCTTTTTAAACCGCAAAAACGGTTACAAGGGTACCTGCTGGATCAGCAGGCAGTTTAAAAATGTGTGGTGCGCTTCACCAATGTACGACTGGTCCTCCAGCGATGTATGGCATGCCAACTATTTATTTCAATACGACTATAACCACCTATATGATCTTTACTATATGGCAGGGTTAAAAACGGATCAAATGCGAGTAGCATCCCCCTTCAATGATTACGCAAAGGACAGTCTGAATCTGTACCGTGTCATTGATCCTGAGATATGGGTCAAGCTGGTAGGACGGGTAAGAGGCGCCAACTTCGGCTCTATTTATGGCAAAACCAAGGCTCTTGGCTATAAAAATATTACCCTTCCGGAAGGCCACACATGGGAGTCCTACACACACTTTCTTCTTGCCACCCTTCCTGCAGGACTTAGGCAGAATTACATCAAAAAATTCCAAACCTCCATCCATTTCTGGCATACCGTCGGCGGAGGTCTGGAGGAAGAAACCATTCGGGAACTGGAAGAGCATGGCTACCGCATTAAGCGAAACGGTGTTTCCAACTATACCGTAATGAAAAATTCCAGAATTATTTTTCTCGGTAAGATTCCCGATCACACGGATGACATCAAATCAACTAAGGATATTCCCAGTTGGAAGCGCATGTGCTTTTGCATTCTGAAAAATGATCATATCTGTCGTTTTATGGGATTTGGTTTAACCAGAGAACAGCAAAAAAATATAGATATCTTAAAACAGAAATATAGTCAGCTCATGAAAGGGTAATTCCCGGAAAGGCAGCAAACAATGAAATTCAACAGCCCCGTATATAACATTATTCCGGTTCCTGTAGAAAAGATCGAACCTAACACCTATAATCCCAATGCAGTGGCTCCTCCCGAGCTAAAGCTTTTGTATGACAGTATTCGCGAGGATGGATATACCATGCCTATCGTCTGCTATTATGAAAAGGAACGGGACAGGTATATCATCGTTGACGGCTTCCACCGTTATCGCATTATGCTGGATTACCCCGATATTTATGAACGCGAGGAAGGACTTTTGCCTGTTTCCGTTATTGATAAGCCAATCGACTGCCGCATGGCAAGCACCATCCGGCATAATCGTGCCAGAGGTACTCACAATGTTGACCTTATGAGCAATATCATTAAGGAGCTGCATGAGCTTGGACGCTCCGATGCATGGATATCCAAGCATTTGGGCATGGAAAAGGATGAAATTCTCCGCCTAAAACAGATCACGGGACTTACCGCATTATTTAAAGATGTTAATTTCGGAAAAGCATGGAAAACTGTAGACGAAAGCTTAATCGATGAGCCGGATTGTATATAAATCCGGCTCACTTAATTTCCCTATTTTAAAAATATTATTCCTCCGGACAGACTGAGGCAATTGTATCCGCAACATCCACTATCTCAGGTCCTGTTGATGCAACTTCGGCATTCTCAGCAACCTCCATAGGATCATCATATTCCTTCTCTTCCTCATCTCCCCAAAGCGAATCATACTTTTCCTTCTTCTGACGCTGCACCATTGCACCAACGCTTTTGGCAGTCTGATACATTTCAACGCTGAACTCCATCAGCTTCCTTTCATCTGCTGCCGGTACAATTCCGCCCTTCATAATACGGCGTGCAACTTCCATAATTTTGCTCATTTCAACCGCATATTCTTCTGCCGCATCCGCCTGCTGCTCTGCCACCGTCCTATTCCAGTAGGCGCAGTACTGCTCAGCCAATTCGCTCAGATAATCCTGATACTCCGTCTGCTTCTCATTTAAGGATTCCAAAGTCAATTCCAAAACAGCAGCTTCTGATCCATACTGCTTCTGCTCATTTGGTGAGGCTTCCATCCGGGATCGAATGTCCGTAAGCTGTTTTGAAACAGAAAGCTTCTGTACCTGATATTCCCTTACCTGTTCCCTGTAAATCTGCTGTGCTTCTCCGATTTTCATATAGATCACATCCCTGTATAAATTTTAAATACGTCCGTGTATTTACATTTAATATCGTCTTATTTCCTTAAAAACCTAATAAATTTCAAGCCAAAATTTACACCGGCTTAAACAAAAAGCTTTCGTAATCCTTCACATAGAGCTTAATGTTTTTTCTGCCTTTTTGAATGATGGTGTGTCCCTCTGCCTCCAGCTTTTCCTTTTGAGCTGTAACGCCGCCCGGATATTTAGGGTTAAGCTCTCCGTTTGCCTTCAGCGTTCTCCAATAAGGTGTTTCATCTTCCGTCCGCTGAAAGCTTGCCCATGCGGCAATGGATACAAAAATTCCCGCTGTTATGGGATCGGTAAAATCGGCATTATTCTTTTTCGCCAGATAATCTCTGATTGTCCCGACAGTTGTAACTTTTCCATAAGGAATGGTTTTCATAATCTCATCATAAGTAATCGGAGGCGCAAAATACATTCTTTCCCCTCCATATTTTTTGATGGAAGCTTCATCAGAAATAATCTGAATTTTCGGCATACCCGTGTCCTTATGCAGCATTGCGTTAAAATCTTTTTTCTCTTCATTTGCCATATCAGCCACCTCCTTGCCTAATCATAGACCACTTCCGATATCTATGCAATGAGACGGTTTTAATATTCTTTTAATATTTCATCATCTTCACATGCGCGATACCGGCTTCCATAAAAATATCTGATACTCTTTTGTAGCCGCATTTTTCATAAAAGCCGTAAACCTCATATTTAGCGTCCAGCATCATTTGGGTCATCCCTCTTTTACCGTAATAGTTCTCAATATACTCCATAACGGCTTTCCCCAGACCAAGCTTTCTGTATTCTTTTAAAAAACAAAATCTTTGAATCTTTATTGCATTTCCCGATATATAAAAACACCTGATTGTTCCTACTGCATTTCCCTTATATTTAATCAGAAAATGATCACAGCTTTTATTCAGACAATCATATTCATCCACTTCTATTTCCTTAGGTACACCCTTTTCCAAAACAAAAACAGTATTACGTATTTCTAAACACTGCTTAAGGTCATACGAATTATCTGCCAAACATATTTCCAAGTCACTCACCCTTTTAACCTCCGTCACTTTTAATTAAAACTGAATTACAGATGCTCCTTACAGGATAACGTCTCAACCTTCAATCTGAATACACATACTGAATTGATCATTTCATCAGAAAACTGCCAGTTTGCTCTATTCGTATTGTGCTCCATAATGGCTAAAAGCCCCTTCTTTTTGTCTTCAAAATTATTTAGGATACTAACGGTTCCGGTTCCGATAACACTTTGAAAACGGGCCGAATATGCACAGGCAATATCCGCCTCTTTAAGAAAATAATTTGCATCCATTTCAAATCCCACATTAGGATTTTGACTAATCAAATCTATTTTTCTGCCTTCCTTCGCCCCATGAAAATAGAAGGTATAGCTTTCGCCATCGTCAACAAATCCAAAATTTAACGGCACAATATATACCTTATCATTATCATTAAAGCCAATTCTGCAACAGCTGCACGCAGAAATAATTTCTTTTATTTTATTCTTATCAGTTATCTCTCTGTCTTTTCTTCTCATAGGTTATTCCTTCTGCCTTGTCTCTTCATTTATTTTATGTTAGTATAGCGCCAAGAATTAATGCCGTCAAATTAATATTACCACTGATGATATTGCCACTAATTGATATTTACACTGACAGATTAAATGCTTAGAAGCGGGAGGATAGATACCATGACGCCACATGATTTTTTGAACATACTTTCACAGGCTGCGATACTAAAAACGACAACCCGCCACTGCTATACACAGGAAAATCGCATGGAAAGCGTTGCTGATCATAGCTGGCGGATTGCTTTGATGGCTATGCTCTTATCAGGGGAGAGCGAATTCCAAGATACAGATATGAATAAGGTAATCCGCATGTGCCTGATTCATGATCTCGGAGAGTCATTTACCGGCGACATCCCCGCCTTTGAAAAGACCACTTCCGATTCAGTTAAAGAGGAGGCTTTATTTTTTGATTGGGTCAATTCTTTTCCTGCTGTGCAAAGGAACGAGTGGCTGGCACTTCTGAATGAGATGGAAAAACTACAGACCAAAGAGGCTAAAACATATAAAGCTTTGGATAAGCTTGAAGCCGTTATTTCCCACAATGAATCTGACATTTCTACCTGGCTGCCGCTGGAATATGATTTACAGCTGACATATGGCAAGGAAAATGTGCAATTTTCTGAATATTTAAAAGAATTAAGCAGGTGTATTGACGACTGGACAAAGAAAAAGATTTAATCACGTATTTTAAAGCTGATGGCTGCGGCAATCAGACACAGGCAAAGGTGACAAGCCACCATGCACCGCCCTGATATAGGATAAAATTTGTTTCTCCGTCGCCGTTACGGGCTTGAAAATGGAGCCCTGTTCTACTTCAATATGTTTTCAAAGCAATTCCAAAATATCCGAAATGATTTGACTTTCTGTGAGGTGATATCTGAAATATTGATCTTCCAATGTTACATGGTTGACAAATTCCTTCCCTGCTCCAAAGTTCAACACCTTTACAGACGTATTTCCATAGAACCGCGCAATCTTTTCGCCAAAACCTCCATCTACTGCGCCATCCTCCAGCGTGACAATCAGCCGATGACCGTATTTTGGCAATGCGTTCAGCACCTCCTTGTCCACAGCGGAAGCATAGCGGGGATTGATAAGGGTTGTAAGTATTCCATGTTCCTCCTTCAATTTTTTCCTCACACTTTCGCCCAATTCCAAAAATTTCCCAAGTGCCAGAATAGCCACCGTCGTTCCATACTCCACAATTTCATATTTTGCAGGGTAATTATATTCAGATAGCAGAGCTGCATCTCTGGATACAGTTTCAACCCCAGGTACACGAATGATTACTGGATGCGACCTCTGATTCAATCCCCATTCCAACATACTGAAATATTCTTCCTTGCAAGTCGGAGCAAGATAAATAATATTAGGAATGTTTGCCGCAAGTGGAATATCAAAAATGCCCATATGTGTCTGGCTCCCTTGGGATATTCCCGCAAAAAAAACAAGAATTACTGCTGGACTATTATTCAGGGCTAAATCCGAAGAAAGCTGATCATAAGTTCGCTGCAAAAAGGAACTGCTGACTCCGAACACCGGCTTTCCCCCTGCCTTTGCAATGCCGGAAATCATTGCCACCGCATGACCTTCTGCAATTCCTACATCCACGAACTGTTTCGGAAACTGCTTTCTTAAATTCTCCTCAAATCCTAAGACCTTAGGCGTTCCTGCTGTGACCGCCATAACCGCAGGGTCTTTTCTCATTTTATCCGCTAAATATACAGAAGTCAGGACCTCATAAGTTTCAACCGGCGCAGTCTCATGCTGTAATTTTCCTGTATTTATATCAAACGGCCCCATATAATGCCAACTTTCTTTGTCTGCTTCTGCAAATTGATAACCCTTTCCTTTTACAGTACACATGTGAATGACTACCGGATGATCCGTATTCTTTACTTTTTCCAGTGCATCTGCAATTTCATTAAAATCATTGCCGTTGCGAACAAAAAAATAATCAAAGCCCAGCGCCCGGAAAAGGTTGTTGTCAGCCTTTCCGTCGGTTTCCCGCAGCAGCCGGAGATTTTGATATAAACCACCGTGGTTCTCCGCAATGCTCATGTCATTATCATTTATTATAAGAATAATATTGCTTCCAAGAGCCGCCGCATTGTTCAGCCCCTCAAAAGACTCCCCGCCACTTAAAGCGCCATCACCGACCAACGCAATTACATTTTGATTTTCCCCTTTCACGTCTCTGCCCTTCGCCAATCCGCAGGCAAGGCTGATGGCCGAAGACGTATGTCCGACAGAAAAAATATCATGCTCGCTTTCCGCAGGATTTGTAAAACCGCTGACAGAGGAGAACTTAGCAGGATCAATATATGCCGCTTTTCGCCCGGTTAATAGCTTATGGGTATAACATTGATGGGACACATCGAATATTATTTTATCAACCGGAGAATCAAAAACATAGTGTAATGCAACGGTAGCTTCAATGATTGCCAAATTAGAACCCACATGGCCGCCCGTTGCACTCAGGCGCAAAAGCATCCGCTGCCGGATTTCTCCACACAACTGCACAAGCTCTTTTCGGGATAAACCTTTCATATCTTTCGGGAAATTGATTCTATCTATAACTTTGCACATTACTTTGCTTTCCTTTCTTAAAGAGCCGCATTTGTTAATGTTCACCATAAGCATAAGCTGTACCGTTTGCCTCCGGCACAGAAGATTCATCCCATCGATGGATACTGCCACTCCGCAGATAATCGCTGGTAACATTAAAATAGGTATGACAGGGGCTTCCTCCGATTGGGTCATCCCATGCACAGTCCACCTGATACCACTCTCCATTCAGCCTTACCATATTCCATGAGTGCTCCACCCCGTTACTGCTGGGAATACCAAAGACCGTTATACATTCTATATCCAGCATATCCATAAATAATTGGAAAGTGGAAGAATAACCGTGGCACATGGCTGATCTATCTATCAAGACACCATAGGGAGTATCACTTCCATTTGTAAATCCATCTGCGGAAGATCGCCCAAAAACACTAAAATCAAATTCTGACCAGCCTGTTATAAAATCATGTATGGCAAGCTCCTTTTCATAGTCACTCATTTCATCATTAATTTCTGATTTAATCACCTCTTTCGCCGCTTCCAAAATGCTGCGGTTCATTTCCGATAAAGGCGAATCATCTCCTGACTGATAGGCTTGCAAAACTGCTTCTGCATTATAAGAATCTTTCGTTCCGGAAAGCTCCTCCATTTCTTTTGTTTCCGAGGCAGGATTTGATATACCGTTTTCCACAATGTTCGTTTCATTATTTTTATTTTCTGTACCTTTACCAAAACAGTCAAAAAATGTCTCTTCCGCAATTTGTGGTTCCGGGCAAATCATCAAAGCTATATATCTGCCATTTGATACAACGACTCCATTTTTCACCATTGACGCCTGCTGCGGCGCATAACCTTCAAAAACACCGGCCCGGTTCTGAATATATCTATTCAAAGCCTCCCCGGCTGCTTTACAATCCTTTTCATCCTTCATCAACAACACAGCAATTTCACTGGCCTCCACACCATCCGCATAACAGATCACTCCGCCGGATACCTGTTCTGCCTGCAATAAATAGTAATCGGACAGCCATGCGGTAAATTCCGTATCTTTAGAAGTAATTTGCATCATTTCCGGAAGCTCTTGCTGACCTCGCCGAATAGCTGCTGCAATATCATCGGGAGCCATATCCGTTTCAGATGCCTGCTTCTCTGAACAGCCAGAAAGAGAAAATAAAAGTAAGAAAGTTAAAATAAAACACCATATTTTTTTCATGAAAATCTCTCTCCTATTTTATAAGTTTTGAAATACTCAAGTCCTCTGCAAATCCAGAGGCATTATACAAAATCAAAATATCTGTATATCCACCCTTAGCAATCATTTCACTTAAACTTTGATTGGTATATCTTAAATCAAGAACATCAATCTCCTGAAACTCCCCCAGCATAAACGGAATAAAACAGTTCGCATAAGAATCCTTAATTACCAGAATTTTACCCTCATCTTCAGCTTCAGTTCTAATTTGCAGAAACGGTTCATTTCCTCCAAAATAAACAGCATATTTATCTTTTGTATCCAGTGCTGTATAATCGTAAAGACTGTTTTCTGTTATACCCGTACTTTCCTTATACACAGTATAAGTGGGTTGCTTTAAGGGAAAGAACAATTCAATGGTATCTCCTGCCATCCCGATACCCAGCTTTGACTGCACTGTTCCTTCAAAACGATCTGTTACTGTTTGAATTTCATAATCTGTAAGTTCCGGAATAGAATACCCTTGTCTTTCCGCCCACGCCTGATATACATAAAAGGCAGCAAGGGTTTTCCAATGGTGATCTGTCCGGTAATAGATTTCTTCAGACCGATGCGCGCGAAGAACCGATGCTCCGTCAAGCCAAACGCCCTCTGGCAAGCTTTTTGCAATCTGTTCCAGATAATAATTTCCACCGCCGGTTTCAGCAAAGGGAGGAAGCTTATCCTGTAATATATCTACTGCGTTCGGCATAATCAAAACCGATATGTGTTCTGATCCAAATTGTTCCTCATACTGCCTCACAAAATCTGTAAGAACAGTGAGATTGCGGCTCGCTATCTGTGTTGTAAATACGCCTGTGTGCTTTTCAATCAAATAACCATCTTCTGCAAAATAAATGTCTTTGCTTTCCTTTTTCAGAAGCAGCCGTTCCACAAAGGTTTTAAGCGAGATCCATTGATTTCTCAAGACAAACTGATCCGTCAGATATTCTTCATAATCTGCTTCAAAATCACCGCTAATGATAGTATCTTTTTTTACTTCCGGCATTCCAGCCAAAACCCGGTTCTCGGTTTCCGAAAACTCCAAGGTCGGCTTTACTATAGTTGCCGCCGTCAATCCAAATACAAGCAAGCAAAATACAATAATTGTAATGCATAGCTGCCATCTTTTTTTCTTGGAATTCATTTTTCAATTTCCTCTGTCTTTCAAAATCTAAAATACAGGAACGGATTAAAGGTCGCATCCACAAGCCACGCCACGGACAGAATGAATACACCAATATAAAATGTGTTTCTGACTACTGCCAGTATAATTTCGTTTTCTACCAGCTTTGCAGAGAGACATTTCCCAATTTTTTGCGGAAGCTGCGTACATCCCAAGATACATAGAACCAGTAACACCACATTGTTATACAGCAGGTATACCGTTTCTCTGTTCAGTATTCCTTGACCACGCAAACCGAACAACGATTTCAAAAATTCAATTCCTTGTCCCATATTGTCAAACACAAACAGATTCCAGCCAAGCATGACAAGGAACAGGCAATAGATATGCTGAAACAATGCAGGCAGCTTTTTTAGATACTTTTCAAAAACAAATTTCTCTGCAAGCAGCAGTACTCCGTAATAAACACCCCATACCAGAAAATTCCAGTTTGCTCCATGCCAGATTCCGGTCAGCAGCCAGACAATGAGAATGTTACAAATATGCCGCCATCTGCTCACTCTGTTTCCACCCAGAGGAATATACACATATTCCCGAAACCATGTGCCAAGAGATATATGCCATCTACGCCAAAACTCTGTAATGCTCTTCGATAGATATGGATAGTTGAAATTCTCCGGAAATCGAAAGCCGAACATACATCCAAGCCCAATTGCCATATCGGAATATGCCGAAAAATCAAAATAGATTTGAAAGGTATAGGCTGCAAGCCCGATCCACGCTGTCAGAACAGGTACTTCTGAATAGGAAAAAGTCCGTATTGTTTCCCAAAGTACCCCAGCATTATTTGCAATCAGAACTTTTTTACCGAGTCCGATCATGAAACGATGAATACCCTCTGCAAACTGTTCTGCTGTTTCTGTTCGTGTACAAAGCTGTGCATCAATGGTTTTGTATTGAACAATCGGCCCTGCAATCAACTGCGGAAACATTGCCACATAGGCACCAAAGTCGATTAGATTTTTCTGTACTGCCGCCTCTCCACGATACACATCAATGACATAGGACAAAGTCTGAAATGTATAAAAGGAAATGCCAATGGGCAGGGCAATGTGTAGCATGGATATGTTCGCACCGGTCAAACTATTTGCAGTTTCAACCGCAAAGTCCGCATATTTGAAAAGAGCAAGCAATGACAGACTGGCAATACACGAAACAGTCAGCGTTACCCTTGCTGCCTGCATTTTTTCCACCTGTTTGAACCTGTGGATAAGAATACCTCCCATGTACGAAATCAAAATAGACATCAGCATCAAAATAATGCAAACCGGCTCGCCCCAAGCATAAAAGCCAAGACTAAATATGAGCAGAACAAGATTACGAAAACGGTGCGGGACAATATAATAGACCAACAATATTGCCGGCAAAAATCGAAACAGGAAAAGTAAACTGCTAAAAACCATAGGCTGGCCTCCTTAAAATACCCGGACAGCCAACGCATGAACATTCGAAAAATTTTTTGGACATTCTCCGGCATAACCATTGAAATAATGCACAAACCACGCATAATCATTCTCGGATCCTGCTTGAGAGGATGACCAGTACCAGTTTGTTCCCAGTCCGTTCATGGCTGCTTGATTATCAAGATTGTATATACACTGTAACGATTTGTTTATAGCCTCTCGGTTCTGATATATGTCGCATAGTTCAACGATACTCGGCATATACCAGCCTAAAGCCATACTGCCAGTCAAGTTATAGGTTTCTGCATATGTGTTCACAAAATGAAACGCAGGATAATTTATTACGGTATCCACAGTATCTTCATTATCTTGAGTACAAATCACATCCCAGTTATCACTGCCATCCTTATCACCGGAAAAACCAAAATCAGACTCCTGCATACAAATAGTGTCTGTAAAGCTGGTTACATATCCGACAGAATCATCCGCTGCCCACTGTAAAGGTGTATCGCTTCTATGAACGCCTATGCCGAAAGCCGCTCCATCCTCTTGATATCCGGCAATAACAGCTATGGGAACATTGCTGCTGTCAACAATAGTTAAGTCTGTTTCTTTTACTATGGAACCGTCAGCAAGGACAATATCTCCAATCTTATATTGTGCGGATACAAAATCATTCTTGTTTTCCTTTGGTTCCTCTGCTGTAAAATCCCCGGTTTCTATAAGAACCTCATTGCACCTTAAAGACGCTTCGTCAGGCAAACTAGACTGTGAAGCAGTGCTGCCGCAAGCAGTCATAGAAAGTGTTAAAAGCCCCAATAAAATTGAAATTCCTAATTTTTTCATTGCCATCTCCTCCTTACATATTGACAGTATCATAGACCTTAGAGTACACTATCAGTCAAGAGAGTATCTCTAATATTCTTTGTAAATTTTATGTGAACAGGAGCAAATACATATGTACTACACTGTCTGCGAAGTCGCCAAGCGGCTAAATCTTTCACCTCATACGATTCGTTTTTATAGTAAAGAAGGACTGTTGGATTTTGTTGATCGTGATCAAAATGGAAACCGTATTTTTAAAGAATCTGATTTTGAACGATTATTCATTATTGCCTCTCTGAAGCGGGCTGGAATGTCCATTAAACAGATTCGGGCATTTACCATTCTCTGTGATCAGGGTGATTCCACCATTGCTCAACGTTTAAAAATCATTATGGATCAGAGGGATGCTGTAGAAGAACAAATTACTGAATTGCAGGACGCATTGGATGTACTGAAATACAAAACCTGGCTTTATGAGGTAGCTTTAGAGGCAGGAACCACTGCTGTACATGACAATATGACGTTGGAGGAACTGCCGCCTAATATACAAAAAATTAAAGAACGTATAAGAAGACTTACCGATGATATGGAAGTGCGTTACAAAAAAGCTGCGATGACCAAATAATCATATACCCGTTATCAGAAATTCCCGATACTACCCGCAAGCATTGCAATTCCCCGTAAGATTGCGTATTTCTATTCCTTATACTCTCAGACAACAAAAAACTCTATGTGGAAGATTTCTCAACTACATAGAGTTTTTCTACTTTTTATAGAGGCGCAGACCGGATTTGAACCGGTGGATACTGGTGTTGCAGACCATTGCCTTACCACTTGGCTACTGCGCCATATCATATTAATTATAACAAACAAAAAATTTGCAGTCAATTCATTCTTATTTGTAATCTAACGCAAAAAATGACTCCGACGGGAATCGAACCCGTGTTACCGCCGTGAAAGGGCGATGTCTTAACCGCTTGACCACGGAGCCTTATTCTTTCTTCTTCTTTTTAACAGCTCCGCTGTCTTAGCTCCCCGAGTAGGGCTCGAACCTACAACAACTCGGTTAACAGCCGAGTGCTCTACCATTGAGCTATCGAGGAAAATAGTTCGACTCCGCCGGCTTTCTGAAAAGCCTTCAGCTTTTCCCTGACGAAATCTACTCTTGAAGGTCATACCTTCAAAACCGAACACCAAGGATTGTATCCTCTTTAAAAACATTTTCTGCGAAATATGCTTTGCATGTCTTGCGAAATATGCATCTCTGGATGCATATTTCTATGAATTGGCAGCCTGCTGACAATTCTATTGGTTAAGCTTCCGGTCTATTAGTACCTGTCAGCTGAACACATCTCTGTGCTTACACCTCAGGCCTATCTACCTCGTAGTCTTC
>Ga0129308_1000133_pt1 | contig 128079 bp, 99 predicted proteins | sample L827metagenome_FD_94440 | JGI IMG/M metagenome (GOLD analysis project Ga0129308, IMG submission 94440) | Ring-tailed lemur group fecal microbial communities from Wisconsin, USA - L827 metagenome | ecosystem: Host-associated > Mammals > Digestive system > Large intestine > Fecal | place: USA...
ATAGATATTTAGAAACGAAAACAACTCCATTACATAATGATTTGTACATTTTGTAATGAAGTTGGTGGATCAAGTGAATTGATTCGAAAAGGTGGGGGTGGTGTAAAGTGGTATATAATTACCAAAATAAAATATAAAGATACCAACATTTTTTTTGAAAAAACAGAATATGCATCCTTTAAATCAATTGTAAAGATATAAAACACATTACAAAGACAACGTTGTTTCTTTGATTATTTTTTCAGTATTCCCTGTATTAGTTAAACCCCAATAAAACAAAGCATAATCCTCTCCGAAAAAATAAGGGACCTTTGAAATCAAAAGTCCCTTATTTTATATTTGAAAGTCCTGTCTTAACACTTCAAAAGACCTGACCTAAGAAGGATTACTGATCTTTTAAAAACTGATGGAAAAGTGATTTTAATGTCTCTGGATTTTTTCTTGTGTCCCAAACTACAATAAGTCAAGGTTACATAATACACAAAGATAGAAATTATTTAGTCTTTCCCTCATCCTTCATTTACTTTTAGCAAAATAAGTATAGCTAAAATACCAGTTTAACAACCCCTTCTACCTTATCCCCTCTTTTGAGTGGCCTGTATCCCTTTTCTGCATGAGGAATCAGGAAGTTCTCTCTTCCCGGATTATTATAACCGGCCACCAATAAGCGGGTGGTCTCTTTTTCTATCCAGGGGCGGACATGTTGCGTACCATCGGAAATGACGGTAACAGAATTGCCTTCCTTACTCTTCAGACCTGCCCGGTAGATATTCTCTTTGGTAGAACGAAACAGATTTGAACCCGCTGCCGTCTGATCGTATGACCAGGGTTTCGATGGTTGTTTGGATGGCCCGGCCAATCCGGATACCGGTAAAGATTTATCAAAAGCCTCGACCTCTCCTTTCAGAGCATCTATATTATCCTCGGGATACACAGTCCAATACCCTTTACGCTCCCAATCCAAATGAGTGAAAGAAGAAGGCAGCGTGAAAACCAATCCGGTTTGCCGGGGTGAAATATCCTGAAGCATCGTAAAATCATAAGTAAAAGTGACTTCACCATTCTTATGGAAACGATATTCCAATACACCTTCTGCTTCTTTATAATTTCCTTTCACCTTTACGGAAACAACCTCTTCGCCGGGTACAAAAGTAACCGACTGGGCCAGCCAATCCTCGCAAACGGGATTATAAGGCTCAAACTTCTGATCCTTTCCTACCATCTGAATTCCTTCGCCTTCTCCGTTCAAAGGTAACACCATCAATGAAGGAGACTGATGCAAAACAGTCTTTCCGTTACATTCGGCCGATAACAAACCGGTTCGTCTGTTTATAGAAAAATGTCCTTTGCCGGATTGTATTTCGATCGCATCCGGTCCTTCCTGCCAAGAAAGAGTTCCGGTCTGATCCAGTGTCTGTTCCTTCAATTGCTCAGGTAAGATGCGGAAACGATATTCATCGATGACAAAACCGCGAACACCAGTCACCGCCAGTTCCATGATCTCTGCATTACGCAATTCTTCCGGTAAACGGACCTCTATATCGCCTTCAGTACGAGGAGCGATATCCGCAGTGATCTTACCGCTCTTCTTTCCAATTTTCCATTCAATGGAACATTCGGAAAGGTTACTGAAATTATGACGGTTCTCCACATGGAAACGGACAATGCCGTCGGTCGACATATTACCTTTCTGCACTATCTTAACCGGACTGAAGGCTTTCTTCATTCCCCAATATTCCGGTTTTTCACGTCGCCATCCGTCTATCGGTCCCCAGGTTCCGTAACCGACCGCCTTTTCTCCCGGCAGGAAGAAAGTATCGTCGATGCCGGCCCATATCGCACCACCCAGAACACCCTGGCTATGATACATATCATTCCACATCCGGTCCAGCAACGGTCCCCACATCGAACGAAGTCCCGGATCGGCAGCCAGTTCCAAGCGGTTATAAGCATTCAGGTGGCAAAACTCATCGAATGTGACAGGGCGTTTGCTATTACGGTATTTATCCGGTCCGGTAGGTCCGGGATAGTGATGATTGGTCACTTCCAGTTCCCCGTTATCCGCATCCGGTCCCCACTGGCTAAAGATACGGGGACGGGTGGGGTCTATAATCTTCACGACTTCCGACGCCTTTTTGAAATATTCGGTAAACAGTGTCGATTCATTCCCCATCGACCACATGATGACGGAAGGATGGCTCCGGTTCAGGTTGACCATTTCCACGTGTTGATTTACCAGAACGGCATCGTGTTTGTCGTCCGGTACTTTAGTATTATGTGCCCAACAGAAAGGGGCCTCCACTTCTACCAGCATTCCCAGTTCGTCGCAAGCCTCCAGCAAAGCCTCATCCGGCGGATAGTGGGAAGTACGGATATAATTCACATTGCCGCGGCGGAACAACTCGACATCCCGGCGCCATATATCCCCGTTTACCGAACGTCCACGTAACGGCATTACCTCATGGCGGCAGACCCCCCGAAGCTTCACCGGCATATTATTTACATACATCTGGTTACCCCGTACCTCTATCTGACGGAAACCGATACGGCGGGTAGTCTCATGTAATATTTGTTTCCCGCTCTTTAACTGGCAGGTGAAAGTATACAGAACAGGATGTTCCGAATCCCATTTATCCGGTTCCGTAACGGGAAATGAAAGCGTCATCTTCTCAGAGGTCCCCAGCCCGACATCACCGACCGGAGCCGTATTTTGTTTTAACGGGATCTCCTTTCCGTTTCTATCTTTCAAGATAAAATGAAGTGACAATCCTCTAGCTACATCCGAAGATTCGTTCATAACCTCTACTTCAGCCTTTAGCGTAGCATCCGTATAAGTCGAATCGAATAAAGTCGTAGCATGGAACATCGACAAATTCACTTCCGGCAATACAAACAGATACAGATCGCGCGTAATCCCTCCCAACGGGTGTACAGCATACTGAGATCCGCTCGACGTGGAATCCGCCAGGCTCTCCGATATGACTGAAACTGCTATCCTGTTCTCTTTCCCGGCTTCTATCAACCCGGTCACGTCCAATTCGAAAGCAGTAAAACCACCCAAATGGGAACCAGCCTTCTTACCGTTTATAAAAATCCGGCTGTCGCTATATATCCCATTACAACGTAACTTGATCCGTTGCCCGCTCCAGGAAGCAGGGACAGTAAATGTCCGGAAATAACCGGCAGGCTCCCCTTTCTTCACTTCAAATCCCTGCATTACCCATTCACCGGGAACTTCTATACTTTTCCAGTTACTTATTTTCGTTTTCTCCCAAAAGTTCTTTTCCGGGGAGGGATTGAATTGCCAGTTACCAGACAAAGGTACTTTTCGGTTTTCTATCTTCGCTGGCAAAGGAGAAAGGCGAGGGATAGTAAAATCGGTTGCACTTACCTGTATAGTACATAAGGCAACAACCAATAATTGAAAAAATCGGTATAATTTCATATTTATATCACTAAAAGATTCTATTTGCAAAGAAATAAGGAATCCAATAATTAACAAAAACAAAACAAGACTTTGAATGCTACTTTTCGGAACTAACCGTAATGAATAGATTCGGATTAGGAACTAAAAAAGAAGGACTGTCCCAAAAGCTATATAGACTTTAGGACAGTCCCATCAGTAAGACACAACAAACCTAAGATATTGTCTCTCTAATTGCCATAAACATAAACCTCTGCAACACTGGTATATGGTTCGCGATTGCTATCCGGCAGCAGAAGCTTCAGATAACGTCCTTTACCGACCTCCCCGACTTCCGGAATTTTTATCGAAATGCTGTTGTCATCTCCAAACGTCGCATTTCCAATTTTTACCCAATCGGCTGCATTTCCATCCGGTTGGTCGGAAACATACAGTTCCACGCTTTTCGTATCTTTATTGCCCGATCGGCGATATATTTCTACTTTAGAGATCTTCTTAGAAGTCTGCATATCTATTACAGCCCAGTGAGGAAGCGGTGCATCTCCACCTTCATAAGCCGATTGCCAATAAGTACTTAAATTATCATCAATCAATGTTGTCATTCCTCCCCCTTCTGAAGTCGACTCATCAGAGACAGACAACACTTTCCAAGAACTACGGTCATATTTATACTCTTTTGGGAAAGGAGTTTCATATACTTTCCAGGCGGTAGCGAATGTATCGATACATTCCACTTCCGGGATATACAATGACCTGTATTCAAAAGAAGAACCAACCTTCGCATTAGGAAGTTTCACCAGATTATTTGCCGAAGGCATTTCTACAACAGCTAGCGAACCGTCATTCTTTATATATCTTACTTCATTTCTCACCAAACCGCTGAGAGATGAATACCACTCGACTGTTCCTTCTCTATCAGATAAAGACAGAGACTTAATACGACGGTCACTTAACACCGATAAATAAGATTCACCATAAGAAGACCCGAAATCAGTCACAAACAAAGACTTATGTCCAAAATTATCCGTTGTCTGCACATTAAATGTATATGACTTTTCCTCCATATTATCCAATACGACGGAAATACTGTCATAACCTGTATTCAATTCTACAGGAATGATCAAAGAATCAAGTCCATCATTCCAGAACACGTCAACAGACCGGATATTCGGAGCATTATAAGTCCGACATTTGAACATAATTCTCTCTTGACCTGCAATAAAATCTATTAAATCAGGTTTGGGAGCGTAAATAATTTCACCACCCTCTATGTATTCTTTATGTACATCCATAAAATCTTCACAGGAAACAAAAGGTAATACAGATAAAAAAGAGACAACTATACTATATATTCTTTTCATATTTTTTCCTCATTTTTAAATAAAAAATAAACCTACCAAACAGATCACTCCTGAACACTTCCATAAAAATCAAAATCAGCGATATTACAGAATGTCGTACCTGTCCAGGTTGTATAAAATACAAGACGGATATACCGTACAGGCTCTTGTGCCAGATCAAATACAAATTCATGCCCATTTCGAGCCACTTCCATATCCAGATCCGTAACAGTAGAACCCGGAGATCCCGACGGTTTCACTATTTCACACTCTTTTACCTTCGTCCATTCACTCCAATCTCCATCCGAAGACGGTTCATGGTCACATATATATATATCAAACGATTTCGGATTACCATGCCCATAAGCAATATTTGTGCCGAAATTATCAAGCCGTTGATGGATAACAAAACGGCTAAGTTTAGCGACAATCCCCAGGTCAACTGTTGTAGAAGCACCCGGTAAGGCATTGGTAATGTAACAGCCGAAAGTAGAATGATCGTCGTCTAATACATATTCGTCCCTGCCTTCCCAGTTTGTCAAACTCTTATCATTCGTCAAATTCATTAACCGCATATTTTTCTTATTCAGCTTTTCTTCAAACATAGGCACAACTTCCGCAGAGATAGTATCCGAATAATTTTCATAATTGTCACTGAGTATCATTGAAAATTTAAATGGTTTCGGATCATAACCACGAATATTATAAACATTATCCCTTATATCGCTAGTCACAATATTCAGGGTATTCATTGTTCCGACAATAGAATCGACACCCAGAAATTCGGCAGTAATAGGAGCTTTTTCCGGATTATTCCAATTAAAACAGGCACCACCAAAATCGGCACTAATCGAAACCGACTTCACTGCTTTACTTAAAGCTGATTCCAACGGATTAAATTTTATTTCAATAGGATCAGACAACTCTTGTGCCCGATTCACAGCATAAAGCATAGCCGTATGTTCCAACGTATCGTTATATCCCTGAAGCAATAACTTGTTTTCATAATAAGATGCCGTTATTTCATATTCTCTACCATTTGTTACTGTATACAAGCATTTTACAGCTAACAAATCTTCCGAATTCGGAATTTTATATGAAACGACCGCACCTCCCGCAGTAGGTTCAACCACAACATCCGTAACAGTCCCCGGTTTCCCCAGACTGCCACTGATTGGCAACTGTTCTTTTTCCGAACAAGAAAAAAATGCCAAAATCAAGACTATACAACTTAAATATCTAGTTTTCATACTTTATATATACATTAATAATTACCACCCTGGATTCTGAATCAATTGCGGATTTTTTACTATTTCCGATTCAGGTATAGGTGCAAAATAATTTTTATAAGTAAAAGATTGTGTATAAACAGGCGTTACAACATAATAGTCCTCCGCACTTGAAGCATTTATATTCCATCCCTGAATCAAACGATTTTGTTCTGACAGAGCTGTTTTCCAACGATGGCTATCCCAGTAATAAACGCCTTCACATGCCAATTCTATTTTACGTTCGTTCTGAATAATTTCACGCATGCCTTCTTTGGTATTCGGTTTATCCGGGTGGTTAGAATAATTACTCCATGATTCCACAACACCATTCAATCCGGCCCGTTCACGAACCATATCTATATATTTGTACACTTCTGCATCCGGAGCATCTTTCGACTCGTTCAATGCTTCTGCACACATTAATAACAAATCTGCGTAACGCATATCCGGAAAAGGATAGGACTCCCAGGTGATGCTATTGGCATCGCGGTAAGTTGTATTTATGGAAACCAACTTTTTAGGCCAATACCCCGTAGCGTTATACTGTCCTGGGTTACCTGCCGAAGAATATTCCCCAAAACGATTTTTTGGATATAAACATTCAGCATCGTCATCCGGCATATTTTTATATGAGTTTCCATACCATTTACCACGGTCAAAACCTAATGTCGAATAAAAACGAGGTTCCCTATCAAAATTTAGTACAGCTGTTTGTTCTCCTTCCTGAATGTAATACCGATGTTCCGCATCTCCCGTACGCAAACTATATCGATTGGCATAATCGTACGTTCTATCTTCATTAATGGGAACTCCATGGTTCGAATAAAAAAGTTCTACGGTTGACAATGGAACACTCATTTTTTGCAAAGCATTACTCAACGACGTAGAAGTTTCAAAATAAGTAAAACATTCTGTTTGTAAACTGGAATTGACCACCGAAGCCGTATTGCTCCAGATAAGCTCAGGATTCCATCTATGGCTGATCACGCCTCTCAACGCCTGGACCAGCAACGTCTGATCCGACAGCTTTTTTGTCGCCACATAATCCGACATTTGATACAGACGCACTCCCGCCGATTCGCATATATCCACCGCCTTTTTACAAGCTTCAGCCGCTACCGTCCAACGGGTCGGATCGTAAATCTGATTGAAAAAATGTTCTCCGTTATGATTCAGGAAACTATTGTAATCGGTATTTCCATTAAATAACGGACTCGCCCAATACAACAAGACTTTTGCTTTCAACATATAAGCGGCAGATCGTGAGAAACGTCCTAATTCAGTCGTCGGATTAGTAAAAATCAATGGCAATGCATCGCTATCAATTACTTCATCAATCAACTCTACGATGTATTGGAAACAATCATCCACTTTTTCACGGTAAACGCGGACACCCTGCGTAGACTCATTTACAGGAGGACTTTCACGCAATGGACAAATAGGACCATAATATGACAACAGATAAAAATGTAAATAAGCTTTTATCAATTTTACTTCCGCAATCATACGTTGTTTCTCATATTCATTTAAATCTTCAACGTTAACTACACCATTCATAAAAGTATTACATTCACGGATACCAGCATACAAACCACTACTCCAAAAATTGATCAAAGCACTGGTCGAACTATCATAGCCCAATCCGTATTGCATTCCTTTATCTGTACTATATTCCGAATTAAGAACCATCTCCAAAGCTCCGAATATGGCCGGATTAGAATTCCTGTTAGCAGAAGCCGGAAATTTCGAATAACAGGTTGCCAAATATTTCTCAACCGTATAACGATCTGCAAAAGCATGTTCTTCTGTTGCAACATTATCCGGAACAACATCCAGAAAGTCACAAGAGCTTACATTTACGGCCATACAGGCACATAGCATATATTTATATATTGATTTCATCTGTTCTTAAATTTAATTCGTTAAAATCCTAAATTGATACCCACGTTGAAGACACGCTGGATCGGATATCCCAAGCCGTTTCCTGCCATTTCCGGATCCCAAAGTTTGAATTTGCTCCAACATAACAGGTTCGTTCCACTGGCATAAATACGAAAGTTCTGAACTTTAATTTTCTTGAGTATATCACGCGGTAACGTGTAACCGATTTCTACCGATTTCAGGCGCAGAAATGTCGCATCTTGCATAAACCAGGTACTTGTCTGGTTATTATTGGTTACAGTTTGATTCGATAACCTTGGCCAAAACGCATATGGATTACGGTTACTTTCCGACCAATAACTATTGGCTATATATTGCAGCACTTGATTTTCACCTTTTAAACCATCATCGTCACTTTGCCCTGAATTACCATCCAGAAATGGAGTGATTTTTTTCTGATCAAGCCAAAATGATTGCCTGCCAGACCCCTGAAAAAAGAAAGAGACATCGACACCTTTATAACCGGCAGAAAGACCGAAGCCATAATTGATCTCAGGAGTCGTCGGATATCCTATAGGTACTTTGTCTAATTCAGATATCTTCCCATCTCCATTTACATCACGATATTTTATATCTCCGGCCATATATTCACCGAATTGTGTCGGTGAGTTTTTAACTTCCTCATCATCGATAAACAAACGCTCTGCAATATACCCCCAGGTTTGGCCTAATGATTTGCCTATTTTGGATAACCAAGGAGTAGCACTATAGTCAGGTTCTTCCCATTCAACTGCTTCACTGGTAGCATAAGTAAACGTACCACGACCTGTCAACCACAAATCTTTAGTGAAACTTTTTTCATAATTCAATTCCATATCGACACCCTGCCCTTTAGCTTTACCTAAATTTGCTTTAACATCAGGAAGAATACCCATTGTACCAGGAATTATTCGGTTCAACAGAATATTCTTGCGCCGCTCGGTAAAATATTCGATATTGGCAGACAGACCGAAATTGGTAGTCGCTTCAAAACCGACATTCATTTTATAAGATGTTTCCCACCCAATTTCATCATTGGCATATCGGTTGAAACTATAACCGCCAGGATTATAGTTCATCAAAGTTCCCCATGCTACAGAAGAACCGGCATTCATATTCACATCCGACAAATAATAGAAACGGTCATTTCCACTACCGATCTGATCTTGTCCGGCCATACCATAAGAACCTTTGAATTTGAATTGAGTGAATACATCTTTCAACGGCTCGAAGAAGTCTTCATTAGAAATCATCCAACCCAAAGCTCCTGATGGGAAAAATCCCCAGCGATTGTTTTTAGAGAATCGTTCAGATCCATTATAACCAAAAGTAAATTCCCCGAAATAACGGGAGTCGTAATTATATGCCAGACGGCCTGCCAAACCGATATTTCTATATGGCAAAGATAATTGGAGACTTTCTGCTATACCTGATTTCTGGTTACGCATTGTATAAACCAGCAGAGCGTTCACATTGTGTTTATCTTCAAACAACCGGGTATATTCAGCTTTTGCTTCCATATAAACGCTACTATTGATATAACGTTGTCCCGGATTATAGCCAATCCATTCCGTACCCGTAGTAGGATTCAGTCGATTTAATATGTATGATTGGTCTTGTATATTGAACGTTCCTATTTTATAATAAAACGGGGTATATTCACGGTTTACAGAATATTCAGAATAGCGATCCATATTAACAAGGATACTTGCAGTCAACCCTTCAGTCAGCATACTCAAGTTCTGATTCAATACAAATTGCGTCAACATTGTATTTTTACTGTACTCATTGTATCCCTTTAAAGACTGTGCATACGGGTTTACATAATTGGCATCTCCATAATTACCAAACAGGATATGATTAGCATAAGAATATTGCTCGTCCGGTTCATAATAAGGTTTGAACAAAACCGGATTGGCCTGCATCACATAGCCATACATCGCACTTCCACCCCCGATAGGTCCACTGTAATCGTCATACGCCGCACTCATACGCAGAACCAACTCTGTCGTTTTTGTCAAATTCACATTTACATTCGAACGAATCGTATATTTCATTAAGTTAATATTCGAGTTGAAATTATTTCGTTTATCGACTTTCATATTGCCATTGTCACGCGAGATGTTGGCTGCCACATAATAACGGGCAACCGTACCACCACCACTGACACTGAGATTGGCACGCTGGTTCATTGTCAAATCTCTGAACATCGTACTATACCAATCTGTAGCAGGAAAAAAATCCGGATAAAGCCCTCGTTCTGTCATAGTAATCTTTTCTTGCGTATATAATGATAAACCCAATGGATCACGCGTTTTGATCGCCTCGTTCTGCATGCGCATATAAGTAACAGGATTAGCCAATTTCACCTTTGAAGTCGGAGTCGAGAATGAATTTTCAATACGAACATTCACTGTAACCTTTCCTTCACGCCCTTCCTTCGTTGTTACGGAAATTACACCATTTGCACCACGCGCTCCGTACAATGCCGTAGCTGTCGCATCTTTCATGATCGTGAAGCTGGCAATATCATCCGTATTCAAACGCGCTAAATCTTCGGTACTCAATTCGATACCATCAATCAAAATCAAAGGATCCTTTTTGGCCTCCGCTCCAAAAGTAGTGATGCCACGAATAAAGAAGTTTGCATTATCCTGTCCCGGTTCACCACTTGTCTGGTAAGAGATCAAACCGGCTACACGACCGGCAAAAGCAGTAGTCAAGTTACTACTTGGAATTTTCAGTTCTGTCGGTTTTACCGTAGTAATGGCAGAAACCACACTTTCTTTTTTCTGTTTTGCAAAGGCTACGACCGTTACCTCTTCCAATTCATCGGCTTTCGGTTCCAATACGATGTTCAGAAACTTTTCTCCTTTATATGCGATCTCCTGAGGTTCCATACCTATAAAAGAAACGATCAGTATATCGTCCACCTTGAGACCATCAAATTCAAAATTTCCATCCACATCGGCTATGACACCTTTTGTACTACCTTTAATCTGGACTGTAGCTCCGGGAAGAGGATCACCTCCGGCATCCGAAATCTTTCCTTTAAATTTTGAACTTTGCAAAACATCTCCGACAAATGGATCTGTTTTACTTTTTGCACCTGAATGAAGATCAAATTCCGTACTCCCTCTTTCAGTACGGAATGCTCCATCTGCCGCAAACAACGGAGATGTGCAAATTAATGACAGAGGGACGAAAAGCCCTAATAGTGCTTTTGTTTTCATAATGTATATATTTAGGATAAATAAAAAATATCGTTTGGTTTTCCAGTCAATTCTAATTACACTCCGCTTCTTCCCTAGTCCTGATTTCGTACCTTACTTGTTCAAGACCTAAATTTCCTGCCATATCAAGAATCAGAATTTTGTCATTAAGATCTTTCGTCATATTATTAGATGTAATCCATCCTTTCGATTTATTTCGCATAATAGTTTAATTTATAAAAGATTTGCATCTTTCAGATTTGTAACATTATTTTAAAAATCATGTAAAACCAATCAACCATAGTCTCCGTAGAACTATGGTCCTTTAAGTATGTGATCATTAGACTTTACCTAATACTATTATACTGTTTTACTGATATATAAGAATTAAATTTCGTTTTTATGTCTATCTATGACTATTCCGTTTTGTATACTTTTTTTATAAAATACAATCCATATTCTCCATATCATTTATGAGAAAGAAAATGAATTTTCATTTAAAAATAAAGAACTTTGAAAATGTAAATCCAGAGTTAAAATTCATCTGGTAATAAACAAAGAGAGGATTTTTTATGGTTCTGGATTTTGGAGTTACAGCAAGCTGGTTGTAATATAAATTTATAGACAATATTTATTAATAATCGTAGATTATATTCATAAAAAGGAAGTAGTTCTACGGAGACTATAGTTGTTTCTTGCCCGATAGACTACATTGTTTTATTATATAATTGACCGGATTCTCCAACCTGACAATTTATAAACACAAGGAAATAGATACTGACCTGAAATAAAAAAAGAGGCTGTTTCAATCTTTATTTTTGAAACACCTCCTTTTTCTTCTAACCAGGGACCGACATTTAACAAGCCATATCAATCCCCGGATAAACATCAAAATGCTTTAATGGTTTTCAACACATAATCCTGCGCAGAACCATCTGCAGCAGTCACACGATAAAAACGATCTTCTGTAAAATTCCCGGGAGCTCCCAATACAGGAGCTCCGTCCAACGGAGAAATGATAGCGGCATCAGAAATAGATACATACACCCAAAGTTTCGTTAAACCATCCTGTGCAATCTGTTCCTTAAACATTTCATACAGCATTTCTTTAGTAACCGAGCCGGATGGACCAGCTTTCTGAATACTATTCAGATCATGCGTTATAGTAGTTTTGAAACCGAGTACTCCATTCTCTTCGACAGCTTCCAGACTCTTGTTAAAGATCACTTCACAAACACGGCCTTTCAAAATTTCCTGGTTGGCTGTTCCTTTCTGAATCGTGTCATTATATAAGAAACGATAAGTATAGTCTACATTCGTCATTTTCTTATCCGATGAATTTTCCAATTCTCCCAGATTATGATACAAACAACTATTCATGGAGAATATCAATAAACATCCGACCAATATATTTAAAACTCTTTTCATTGTATTTGTCCTTTTATTTACATTAATATGATCATTCCCATCCCGCATTCTGCTCAACACCCGATTTCAGACAGAACGTACGGTTTAACGGTACTAAATAACGTTTCGGAGAGAACCGGGCCTCGCCGATTGCATTATTGACTTCAAAAAAGTCATACTTCTGTCCGTCACGAGAGATACGGATACCACGCATTGGCCCGATCAATTCCGGAACAACGAAACCGTTCGTTGCATAAGCTCCGTTGCCGACACCGCCACTCTGACGCATTCCCCACCGTAGCAGGGACCAGTAACGGTCATTACACTCATATACCATTTCAACATTACGTTCACGTTTATAGGCTTCGAACAACGGATCATTCCAGCCGTTTCCGCTTTTCGAACCGAGATATGCAGCAGCCTTTTCCGCACTGAATCCGGCATGTTTTACCATTGTCGGAATCATAAATTTACGGGCATTTGCAAAATCGCCTTTCATCAGATAGGCTTCAGCCATATTCAGATAGGCTTCGCCATAACGCAATATGGAATAACAATAGTCCAGCTTCTGTGAACCCGGGTCAGGTAAAGAGACAATAGGGTCGTAATGATATTTTACCATGGCATAGCCGGTTGACGAATTATAATTATCCAAATCCCCAGCCCTACGTCCATATTCATCTTCCGCTCCTGCATTAATCGGACTGTTAGAGTTGGAGCAATTGCCGTCGCGGCGGAAGAAAATACGTTCCTGACCATTAAAATACAAACAGCTATCATACAGAATCGTTGTATAGAAGCGTAAATCCCTTTTCTTTTCTTTACTGAAATACATCTTCTCATCCACATTCGCTCCGGTTTGTACGTAAGAAGCATCTTCCCAATACTTGATCGATCCGTCTGTATCTTCCACCAGATAATCATCTACCAAGTCTTGTGTTGGCCAGGAACCGCCATCCATCCCCCAGTAATTCATCGTTGCATGGATCGGATAATTCTTTTTTGCATATTCCGAAATATTGTCGGCATGCCATAATCCCTGATATTGCATCGGTATATCACTCAGAGACGTATTCAGTTTGAGGCGTTCCACTATCAGGATCTGTTCCTGTGCAGCAACAGCCGTCTCATACGAACGGAACATGTCATAATAAGGACTCAACTGACTACCGTCGGCATCCAATCCTAAAGCCGTACCGGCAGCAATCACCTTATCGTAATATCCGCTCTGGGATGATCCACCGTCAACATAAGCCGCAGCCTGGTTTGCTACACGCATCAACAAAGCGCGGGCAGCCGCATTGCTGACACGTCCTCTAACCACTCCACCTGTTGCAGGTAATGACTGTGCTGCTTCTTCCAAATCTTTGATAATAAAATCGTATGTATCTTTAATCGACGCACGTGGTATCTGCAGATCATCTTCAACAGACAATACACGATCGATAATCTGTAATCCTCCGTATTGGCGGGCAAACAAGAAATAATGGGCTGCACGTAAGAATTTCAATTCACCGATAGAACGGTTCTTAAATTCATCCGAAAATATTTCACTTGCCGTGATCTCATCCATGGCAGTATGGATACGCCAAAGGACGCTGTAGTCCAACCATTCATAGTTGTCGTCTGCATTCACACCTTCCGCACGGTCCCTCGACCAGTAAGAACTGTTCAACGTTCCTGTCATGGCATTTTTGGTTGCACTCTCCGCACGACAGGAATAAGGATGCCCGTATGCTCCCAACCACAAACTTTTTTGCAACACACTGGAGTAAATGGAGTAAACAAAAGATTCCGCCAGGGTTTCACTTGTCCATGTATCATCTCCTATTATCTTATCATACGGTCTTGTATCAAGAAAGTCTGAACATGATGTATTCATTAATGCTAGGCATAAAGCAACTATACCTATATATATTCTTTTCATAATCTATTCTTTATATCTGTTATTAAAATCCTAATTGAAATCCCAGGGAATAAGTACGCATCATCGGATAAGCATATCCGTCGAAGTTAGAGGCCTCCGGATCGGCATATTTTACCGAAGGACCCACTGCGAACAAGTTTACCCCCGAAGCAAATACCGTCAGATTCTGTAACCACGACAGATTCCTTAATGCCGCATATTTCAAATCATAGGAAATCGTCAACGATTTTAAACGTACATAATTTGAATTACGTGCCCAAAAATCAGAATTAACATAGTTATTATTTTCATTCAATGACGTATTACCCGGACGAGGGAATGTTGCATCTGTATTATTGGATGACCAGGTATCGAGTTGGTAAGTAAAGTCCAGCCTGCGCTCACCCTCCTGTGCCATAGCAACAGCACTCATATAAGTCTGCCTACGACCGGTTCCCTGGATATTTGCCAAGACATTTAATCCTTTCCAGTTAGCCGACAGATCTATACCGAATACAAACCGCGGACTCGCACTATGTCCGTATTTTCGTTGATCTTGTCCCGTAATCTGACCGTCTCCATTGGTGTCGGCATACCATAAATCACCAGGACGCAGATCTTTCGAATTAAGTCGTTTCGGATTATTCAATACATCTTCGGGAGTCATATAAAACTGCGTTCCAACAAAACCTGTTCCGAGATAACCTTGTTTATACCCTTGTTCACGAGTATATGGGTTCGACAAAGTCACTTTATCTTCATTGGTTATTGCCTTAATGGAACGATACCATGTAAAATTTAAACCTGCAGAAAAATTAACCTGTCCGACTTTATCCGTATATTTTACAAAACCGTCCAATCCTTCCGAACGGTCTTCCGCATCGGATACAATCAAAGGCAGATCATACCCTATCGGATCAGTATATTCATATTTCGGAGCAACCAGATATCCCTTTGTTCGTTCATAAAACCAATCGAGCGAACCTTCCAGCTTGTTGCCTAATGTGGCAAAATCAATACCGACATCTGTTTTATCACGGGTATACCAAGTCATATTAATACTTGGAGTAACTCCCGGAGTAATCGAGTTAACCATACTTCCGCCGATCACATACGCATTGGAATTATAATTGAAAGTAGTCAAATAAGCATAATCATCGTGTTTCGCCCCATTCAAACCGATTTCGCCGTATGATCCACGTACCTTGAAATAATCAAATATGCCTAATTCCTTTACCGGAGAAAAGAATTCTTCTTCCGAAATAGCCCATCCCAAAGAACCGGAAGGGAAGAAACCGAACCGATTTCCTTTAGGAAAACAGTCCGAACCATCGTAACGGCCGGAGAACTCTACCATATAACGGTTATCAAAGTCGTAACGAAAACGGCCCACATATCCCATCGAAGTTTGTTCACTCTCTCCATTTTTTGCTGTAATGCTGGAAGCATCTCCATTCTGTATCTGATGAATCGTCGACAAATAAAAAGTATTCGAACCGGCAGAAAGAGAAGTGCCATGATAATACTGACGGTTGTGTACCAAAGTCACCAGCACATTATGTTTTTCATTGAAAGTATTTTTATAGTCGGCACGTACATTGAAATCATACCGGTTATGCTGATAGGAAGAACGACTCATACTGATGTTGGACGGGGTTTCAAATGTAGCATTCCCGTCTGCATCATAATAAGTAGCATTTTCATACCAGTCTGCCCTGTCCTGGCTTTCAATGTTATAGTTTCCGTCGAATCCGAACTTCAAACCTTTCACCCAGGGAACAGCCCACTCCAAATTTACTGCCAATTGGTTGTAAACGGTGCGATATTTGATTTCACCCGGGCCATTTAACTGTAATGCAGGATTATCGAACTGATTGGAAACCGTACCGTCTTCATTATATGGTTTTTCAAATGGAGTCCTGTCTTTCAAACGGGAATAGAGGGTATAGGCACTGGCACTAGGATAAAGTTCATCCCTAACCGTTCCATTCACATTTAAACCGACAGTCAGACCTATTTCATCAAAATTACTGCTTACATTAGTCCGGTAATTGTAACGATCGTAGTTCAGCTTATCAGCTTTGTAAATTCCTTTTTGTCCCAGATAATTCAAGCTACCGAAATACTTCAACTTTTCGTTTCCCCCGCTGATCGAGACCGTATGTTCATTCTGGGGTGTATAATTACGCAACAATTCTTTTTCCCAATTTGTGTAGGAGCCTACATTTGCTCCGATCTCAAGCATCTCTTCCGGAGTTCTGAATGAGTTGGAACCATTCCCCAATGCCTGATACAAATTGTTGATTGCTGTGGCATATTCATAGGCATTCATACGTTCAGCCGGATAAGACGGCGTATTGAAAGCAAAATTAGCCTGATAGTTTACACTCAACTTACCCGCTTTTCCTTGTTTAGTCGTAACCACGACTACCCCATTACCTGCATTCATGCCATAAACAGCCGTGGAAGCTGCATCTTTCAATACAGTCATAGATTCGATATCCGATTTATTCAAAGCCATGAAACGGCCACTTGAAGAAACAAACCCGTCAATTACATATAACGGATCGCCATTTCCACGGATGGACACACTGGCTCCATTCTGTCCCGGTTCAGCTGATCCTTGCTGCACGATCACTCCGGGTACACGTCCCTGTAAAGTCGATCCCATATCGGAAAAAGGGACTTCCAAAACCTTCGTGTTGTCAACAGTAGCCAAAGCCGCCGTGTTCTTCCGGACACTGGTCGAACCATAACCTACAACAATCACTTCATCCAGCTTTTGAGTATCTTCCCGAAGCGTAATTTGAAAAGAAGATTTATTACTTACCGGTATCGACTGAGTTAAATAACCTATATAAGAAATTTCGAGAACAGCCCCTTCCGGAACTTCCAAAGAGAATCGTCCATCTATATCCGTTATGCTACCATTTGTAGTACCTTTTTGAACTACATTGGCTCCAATAACAGGTTCGCCGGTTTCATCGACAATCGTTCCTGTTATTTTTTTCTCCTTTTTCTGATTTAAATCATTATTCAACTCGGAAGTAACCGAGTTGAACTGATCATGATCAGTTCCGGCATAAATATGACTTGAGAAAGGACCTGCGCCTAATAAAGTCGCAATAAACAAGTATCCCCCTCGTTTCCACACACATTTTTTGTTTTCCATAATAATAATGCTTTAATGAAAACTACTTTACACAATGCTTTAATTTGATAATGTTTTACGATTACAAAGTAAGTTATGTTCTCATTATCAGCAGGTATTATACTTATGGCAAGTTCTTTTAAATACGGAACGGATTCTTTAAAAATGTATCAAATTAGGAACAGAACAAAATATTCATTGTTATAAAATATGTAATGACAATGAACCTTTATTACATTTATCGGGGGAATTAAATTTGAAGATAATGGAGATTGTGAATTAGCAAATCGAAAAAGTAAAAGTATCATATCAAGAGTACAATGAATTTCCAATGTATTCTATATATTTAATTATGAAATATATAGACGCAATAGGGGTTAATGTGAGTGCAAAAGAGTAGGAAATCAACGGAGGCTTTGAGAATGCGGAAATGGATATCAGATTTTATGATTTACTTTGTAATCCAGTTTACAATTTTTTCGAATAGAGGATCTGTATTTGAGCCATAAGATGCAACCCAATGTCCATTTTCATCGATTAGAAATTTATGAAAATTCCACCCGACTTTGGCATCCTCTACACCATTTTCACTTTTTTCAGTGAGCCATTTATAGAGCGGATCCATATCCTTCCCTTTTACAGATATTTTCGCCATCATAGGAAATGTGACTCCATAGTTCAATGTACAGAATTGCTTGATTTCTTCATTTGTACCGGGTTCCTGATGTAAGAAGTTATTGGCAGGGAAACCGATTATCACAAAGTTATCTTTGCCATATTTCCGATACAACTCTTCTAACTTGGCATATTGGGGTGTAAAACCACATTTGGAAGCAACATTCACAACTAATACTTTTTTTCCTTTAAAAGTAGAAAGTGGTAAATCCTTTCCGTCGATCGTCTTCACAGTAAAGTCATAAAAGCTTTTTTGCTGTGCATTGATTGCTGTCGTCATCATTATTATAATTAGAGTTGTGATGAATGTTTTCATACAAATATTTTTAGTTATACTAATATAACAATAAAAAGATCTAAAAGTTGATTTACAAAACTGTTATATAAAAACATATACCTAAAACAAAAGTCGGGCATGACTTACTCACACCCGACTTTTATATTTACTAAGCAATAACTACTCCTTATTCTTCACCCACCAATTCAGGGAAAGCTTCTTTCAGAATGCCTTTTGCCTTTTCATAATCCTTCTCCATCACATATATCTCTATCTGAAAACCAGGGATATTCAGTACGGAAGAAATGATCTCATTTTTCAGAAAAGACTCGATACCGTCATTTCTCAACAAATCCGACAACAGAGTTGCCTGGAAATCGTTATCTAATGTCGCCAAATAAACTGTTTCCATACCTTTATAAATTTAGGGTTTCTTATTTCTCAAAGATATGCTTTTTTCTTTAGAAAAACAAGCTTTATTCCCAATTTAGCAACAGTCTGTTCACAACGATACAGAAAAGGATTTGTTATAGTGTAAACTCACCTTCCAGGCGGATATCATCCGAAGCAGCACCGACCATAACTTTAAAATCTCCCGGTTCTACGACCTGTTTCAAATCCATATTATAAAGAGACAACTCTTCTTCACCCAATGTAAATGTAACTTTCTTACTTTCACCTTTCTTTAAAGCAACCCGCTCGAAAGCCTTCAACAGGATCGGGGCCTGGGAAACAGAAGCTACTTTGTCGCAAATATAAAGCTGGACAACCTCTTCCCCATCACAGTCACCGGTATTGGTTACCGTACAACTTACTGTTTGCAAAGCATCTTTACCATTTCCCTTCTGCATTTCCAGCTGACCGTATTCAAAGGTGGTATAGCTCAGCCCATAGCCGAAAGCGTACAGAGGAGTTCCTGCTTCTTCTACATAGGCACGTTGCTTTCCCTGCGAATAGAATAACGGCAACTGCCCTTCACTACGAGGAATAGAAACCGGTAAACGTCCGGCCGGGTTATAATCACCGAACAAAACGTCAGCTACAGCCGTTCCACCCTGTTCACCCGGATACCAGGCAGTCAGCAAAGCCTGTGCTTTTTCTGATGCCTGATTCATGTTCAGGGTACGTCCCTGAATATAAACGACCACCAATGGCTTACCGGTAGCGGCTACCGCTTCCAGCAACTTTTCCTGATCGCCCAACAGGCGCAATGTGCTACGGTCGAAACCCTCACCGCAATCCATATCCGAAAGGATTTGGTTTCCCTCATTCGATACGGCAGCCGCACCTGTTCCGATATACTTCGTTTTAAAATCACGGGCACTGGAACCACCTACTACCAGAACGACAGCATCAGCCGCACGGGCAGCTTCTACCGCAGCAGGAATATTACTGGTCGTTACATCACGGATGGCACATCCTTTTATATAATTTACTTTTGTGGAAGGAGACACTGCTTTCCGGATGCCATCCAGGACAGTCACTATTTCTTCCCGTTCCTGTGGAGCCGTATAATCGCCTAATTGGTTATACATCATATCGGCATTCGGGCCGATCACTGCAATGCTTCCGATATTTTTCTTCAATGGTAATACACCCTCATTCTTCAGCAAAACAATGCCTTCACGCGCTACTTCACGAGCCAGTTCCTTATGCGTTTTCGAACGTACTACCTGCTTGGCCTGTTCGGGAGAAACATACGGATTTTCAAACAATCCCATACGGAATTTCAAACGAAGCACATTAGCCACCGCCCGGTCGAGATCATTCACTGTGATAGCACCTTCTTCCAATGCTTTCTGAAGATTCTTTCCGTAGGCATTTCCACCCAGATCCATATCGAGACCGGCCTTCAATGCCAACACGGCTGCTTCCTTATTATCTTTAGCAACCCGAGCTCCTACGATCCCTTCGATACTTGTCAAATCAGAATAGACAAATCCCTTAAATCCCCACTGTTTACGAAGCACATCATCCAGCAGATATTTATTAGAAGTACAAGGTACACCGTCAATTGAATTGTAAGAAGTCATAATCGTTCCCACACCTGCTTCGACAGCTTTCTTGAAAGGAGGCAGATAATCGGAAAAGAGTTGGCGCATACCTACATTGGCACGTGCCCCGTTATGTCCGGCTTCAGGTATTCCGTAAGCGGCAAAATGCTTTAAAGTGGAAAAAAGATGTTTACCGTCACTCTGATTGTTCCCCTGCATGCCTTTCATAAAAGCAACGCCTAAATTAGATGTCAACACAGGATCTTCCCCGAAAGTTTCCTCCATACGCGACCAACGGGGTTCACGGGCGATATCCAATACCGGACCATAGCCGATGTTAGCTCCCTGCGAACGGGCTTCCAAAGCGATCGCTTCTCCCATTTTATACATCAGATCCTCATTCCAGGTACTTGCCTGTGCCAGTGAAGTCGGAAAAACAGTGGCCCCGATAGCCATGTGTCCGTGCGGACATTCTTCGGCAAACAACACAGGTATTCCCAAACGGGTTTCTTCTACAGCATATTTCTGCAAAGCGTTCAAAGCCTTAGCCGATAATTCGGGATTCAAACCGGTCTCCAATGTCTTTTGTGTCCAGGGATCGGCTCGTAGAACAGCCCAGAAGGAACCGATAGGCATCGCCTGCATCCGCTCCTTATATAATTCGGAAGGAACAACGCCGTTAGCTGTTTTCGTATACATTTCCCAACCTAACGGACAGCATAGTTGCCCGACTTTCTCTTCGACGGTCATACGTCCTATCAAGTCATTTATCCTGTCTTCAATAGGGGCCGTCGCTTGCTTATATACCGGTTGCTGGGCCATAACTTGCCCGGCACAAGCAATCAGGCCGATCAATAAAGATGTTGTTTTACTCATATAATTATATTGTTTTATTTTTTAACAGCAAACTGCAGGGTAATCGGTTCATTCTTTAATCCTTTCGGTAGAGTGACTTTTACTTTACCGTCTTTGTTTGTATACTTCACAGTCTTGTTTCCTTTCAGCATTTTCATCTTGCCTGTAGGAATGTTTCCGGACCACTCGATTGTTTCAGGTAAGTTTTCTCCTTCTGGCAAAGCGTAAACAGCATATAAAGTCTTACCGTCTTTATCTGCAGTAAACCAAACATTGCCATCATTATAAACCGGAGTGATGCGGGTATTATAAATCGCTTTTCCATTTGCTCTCAACCAGTCACCGATAACATGCAGGCGTTCTGTTACCGCATCTTCGATAGTTCCTTGCGGAGTCGGACCGACCCCCAATAACAAACAGCCACCCTTCGCAGTAATCTCTGCCAAAAGACCAATTACTTTAGTTGGAGATTTATAAGGCGCATTAGGAACCCATCCCCAATCATTACTCAATGTAATACAGCTTTCCCATGGATTATTCAACTGCGTTTCAGGGATACTGCGCTCCGGAGTCTGATAATTTTCATTTCTGCCGCGGATCGTACGGTCAACAGAGATCAAACCCGGTTGTGTAGAAGTACGTACCTTCGCCAGCAACTTATCCAGATTGACATCCTCACCGGTCACCCAGCCGCCATCCAGCCAAAGGATATCGAAATTGCCATAATCGGTCATCAGTTCATCCATCTGATTATATGTAAAGTCCTGATAGTTTTTCCACCAGTCCGGATGGTTCTCTTTCTTATAATTCTGACGACGGTTAGCTGTCGCAAAATAAGGATTCCAAAACCACTCACAATGCCAGTCCGGCTTGGAGAAATAACATCCGATCATAAAATCTTTCTGACGGAAAGCATCGAAGACATGACGCGCCACATCCTTTTTCGGATCAGTACCGAAAGGACCGTTTGCTATGGAAAAATCCGTATACTTCGAATCGAACATACAGAAACCATCGTGATGCTTCGTTGTAAAAATCATATATTTCATTCCTGCATCCTGCATAATATCCGCCCATTTAGCAGGATCGAACTGTGTCGGATTCAAAGAATCTTTCAAGCCATAATACCACTTCTTGTATTCATCGTATGTCATATCTTTCTTGCGGGATATCCAGTCTACGTCCTCGGAACAAATGGACCATGACTCTACGATACCGGGAACAGAATAAAGTCCCCAATGGAATAAAACACCGAACTTTTGATCTTGCCATTTATCCAGTTTATCCAAAACCTTTTGATCTGTAGGCCATTCATAGTCGGTTGAACGTTCGTGGACAAAACCTTGTACCTGTTGGGCGTTTACATTCATCGTCAAAACCGCCCCAGTCAGACAGCCGAATAGTGTTTTCAGGATTTTCATAAAATAACCGTTTTAATTATTGTACATTATTAATTTTTCGTTTAAGTCTACTCTTAACGGGGATTAAAAAAGCACGGCAAGATACAGAAAATATCCTAAAAACCAAAATGTAACTCTGACAATATGTAACAAAAAAGATGTACGGATCTCATTACCGATCCGTACATCTTCACTCTATTAGCTATTCTATTTATTCCAGAGAACCGTCCAATATAACAGTTTCTCCTTTTCCCAGTTTTACCGCTTTAACGATACCACCATAGCGGACAGGAATAACCTCATCCTTCTTCGTCCGGTCTGCTTTTATCACAGCTTTAGTCAGTTTTCCGTCTTTCCAGAAAATATCCACTTCGTAACCTCCACGAGCCCGTAAGCCGGTAACGGAACCGGCAGGATATTTAGCCGGTAAGGCAGGTAACAGGCTGATCTCACCGGCATGACTCTGCAACAGCATTTCAGTTATAGCCGTTGTTATCCCTAAATTACCGTCTATCTGCCAGGACTTCATAAACTCACAAGTCAGGTTCGGAGATAATGCCAGATCGAAATGGCGATCGATCACACGTTGTACGCTGTCCGGTTCCTCAAAACGAGCCCAATAGACAGCAGGGAATGTTCCCGTCCAACTACCGCTATTATAAGAATAACCGGGGCGACGGTAATCGATCGTTTTTCTAAAAGCCTGGGCCAATTCCGGAGTTCCTCGCAAGGTAATCTGATTACCGACGGCGAATGCCCATCCATGTCCTACCTGGCCGCTCGCCGGATTGGAAGGTTCCCAATCATCGTTCCATTCCTGTAACTGTCCTGTTCTAGGACTGATTTTCATAGGAGCCAGTTTAGCATACGCTTTGGAAACATCTTCTTTGAAAGCACCGTCATTCAAAATATCAGCCGCTTTCATGGTATTCTCAAACAATGCACGGATGATCTGCATATCCTGCGCCGAACCGATACAAGCCCAACCGGTCTCTCCGTCCGGCTTCACAAAGCCATTCTCAAAGGATTCGGAAGGACTTGTCACCAGATAACCATCCCTGTCGGTCTGAAGATTATCCAGATAAAACAAAGACGCATTCTTCAACAGGTCATAATGATCCTTTAGAAAATCTTCATCCAACGTAAACAGATAATGTTCCCAGATATGCTGACAAAGCCACGCACCACCCACCTGGAACAATGAGTACAATCCGGTTCCTCCTACCATCCAGGTAGTCCGCCAGATATCCAGATTATGATGTGCCATCCAGCCACGGGAGTTATACAGGTTCTTTGCCGTTTTCGCTCCGTCGACCGATGCTTCCCGGATCATATCGAACATCGGGGCATGGCATTCGGACAGGTTCGTGATCTCTGTCGGCCAATAATTGATTTCCGCATTACAGTTGATCGTCCAGTTCGCACTCCAGGCGGGTTGCATATCCTGATTCCAGATACCCTGCAAATTAGCCGGTTGCGAACCGGGACGGGAAGCAGAAATAAGCAGATAACGTCCGAACTGGAAATACAAAGCAGTAAGAGCCGGATCCATATCCGGTTTGTAATCAGCAACACGCCGGTTTATAGGTAAAGCTGCTTCCGCCGATTCTCCGAGGTCAATGCTTACACGCCCAAATAAAGAAGAATAATCAGCGACATGCGCTTTATACAGGTCGGAATACTTCTTTGTCTCCAACGAAGTAAGATATTTCCAGCAAATCGCCTTTTCATCTTTTCCATTCGTATAAGGATCTTTGTCAAAACCGTTAAAACTGGTTGCCGCCACAAAACTCAAAGTAGCGGAAGTTGCATCTTTCACATGCAGCTTATCACCCGAAGGAGTAACCGATCCGCCTTCCTGTTTAACCAGCAACCGCCCTTCAAAACGCATTCCTTTTCCCTCTTTATATACCGGAGGATGGACACCCGTATAATTAGGATCGGTATGATAAGGAGCCTGTCCGTCGATCACGACCTGACCATCCTCTACTTCTACTCTGCTCTCGATCTGGCTCCCCAGACCAGCAGTAAATTCAACGGCGTTCTTCTTATCGGCCGAGATATTCATCACAATAGCCTGGTCGGGATAGGAAGCAAATAACTCCCGTTTATAATTTATCCCGTTCTGTGCATAGGTGATCGTCACCACTCCACGGTTCAGGTCCAGTTCTCTTCTGTAACCAGAAACGTTCCCATCTCCCGGCCATTCCAACAGAATATCGGCAAGAGGCATATAATTCTGATTCCAGGGACCGAGCAAATTGGCATCGATCACTTTCTGTGCTTCCAGATTCTTTTCTTCCAACAACAACTTGCGTATCTCCGGAAGGACCTTATAGGTACCTGGCCTCTGCAAATCACGCGGTTCACCACTCCAGAACGTATCATCGTTGGTTCGGATAGTATCCCGGGTAACCCCGCCATACACCATTCCCCCCAAACGTCCGTTCCCTATCGGGGTTGCTTCATACCAGGATGCCGCCGGTTTATCCATATAAAGGATTGTCGAAGAAGTCTGCTTTGCCGGAGAAGGATCTCCGGCACAAGCCAATAGTGTTGTCGGCAGTAGCCACCAGACTATTTTTGCAAAAGTGTTTCTCATGAATAATTAATTATTTATCTCTATCCACTCTCCTTTGCGCGTATCAAAAGAAAGAATACCGTTCTCATTCGTAACTTCACCGGCATTTCCGGTGACAACCACTTCATCCGTCCCGAACGGCGAAGCGATCCGGATGGTACCGCCCTGCTCCGGATAGATACGGAGTTTGGTAATCTTGCCGTTCTGCTTTTCTGCCGAGATAAGGAAAGCACCCATAGCACGTAAGTTATCGAACGAAACGTTCGACCAACCGGCAGGGATTGCCGGGAATATCCGGATAATACCTGTATGGCTCTGCAACAGCATTTCCTGGATACCGGAAGCAAAAGCAAAATTTCCTTCCAACGTGAACGGGCGATAAGTGAACTTCGATTTGCCTGTCTTTGTCTGATCGCCGTTCGCATGGAATGTATTTCGGAGACAGAAACATTCGGCAAATGTACGCAGTTCCTGTGCGGCACCTTCGCCATCGAAAGCACGGGCTTTCATGTTACCACACCAACTGTATGAATAGCCAGTCCAGTAATCGGGACCATAATCCTCTAATTTCTTAATTGTAGCCCGGATGATCTTCTGTGATTTTTCTCCCTGGCTCCAGTCCAGCAATCCCAACGGATGAATAGCCATCGCATGAGAGAAATGACGGTGGGACTGATCGTATGAGAAACCTTTTGCAAAGGTCAGGGCACCCTCTTTATCCGTATCCAGTTCCGGCAGTTGTTTATTCAGTTCCTGCCAGTGAGCGGCCTCTTCCGGGATATTCAACTCACCTGCCAGTTCTGCTGCAGCACCGAAAGCAAACTTCATTAAAGCCAGATCATAATTGGTCATATCTTTGAACCAGGCATTGATCGAATTATCGTATATCTCCGGACTGGAACTCATCGTCAGTTTACGGACACCCTGCGCATCCACTACAGATATCTGCTCCAGGAATGTGGCGATCTCTTTCAGGAAAGGATACGCACGATCTTTCAGAAATTCACGATCCATCGAATACTTCCAGTGAAGATAAAAATGTTGTGCCAGCCATGCCCCTGCAGTCTGCGACATAGAATACTGGATCCATCCTCCCATCGGCACGCCCTGCAAAGTACAGACACCGGGCACATTCATACCATCCGTTTCAAAATACTGGCGGGTATATTCTTTGTAGACATCCCTTTGATTCCATAACGTATTCAGATAACCCAAGCCTTCTTTCAGATGATTGCCCGTATAAGTCGGCCAGTAACTAAGCTGGGTATTCAGGTCATGGTGATAGTCTCCCTTCCAGGGTGGTAACTTACCATTATCCGCCGTCCATACCGCCTGCAAAGAGATCGGGTAAGAATCCTCACGGGTAGCAGAACCGTATTTATACATTTCATTGTCATATTGTTTCTGTAAAACAGGATCGGGAAGTGTTACGGAAGACTCTGCCCAGTAATTCTTCCAGAAATTCAGATGAGACTGATAATCCTGATTTACACCGCGTGTCATCGCTTCCTGCGTTTTATCCGACGCCTTATCCTGTTCCAGCGAAGATGTCACGCTCCACACTCCGCAAAGAGTCTTTCCTTTTTGCTCCCAGCGAACATTTACATCATACGAAAAACCATTCCAGCCTTCCTGATGATAGGCAATCTGGTTGGCTTCTTCATTTATTACTCCCTGGTTGTATCCGAGACGGCGTAAATCCTGTCCCTCTACAGAGTTACCCGCTTCCGATCCACCTGTACTATATTTAGGAGAGATCAATGTTGGAGTTATCGATGATGGTAAATTCTCAAAAACAAACCAACCGACCGGCTCAGTAGCATGGACAAAGGTATTCAATGTCGTTCCGTTCTCCCAGACCGCTTCACAAAGTGCATTATTCAGATACAAGCGAACATCGGACGGAGAACCCAGTTCTTTCAGAGAGAACTCCAAAGCCGCCCCCGGTATCTTGGACGGAGCCGGTTGCTGGTCATAAGGCCAGTCGTACTTCTTCTGGACCGGCAGGTAATCCCCTTTCATCACTTGCTCACGAACCCAGGCGAACCGGTTATTCGGTCCGGAAATGCTATCCATCGGACGAAGATCCCAAAGATCCGTCCTGTCCAGTGAAAAGCGTAACGCCGAATCCCGCTGCCACACCAGGGCACCGACTGTCGCATTCCCCAACGGCATTCCTTCATCCCAGGTCTTTGCCAGATCCGGAAATTGTAGATCGCTGTCCGATGGTACCACCGGCAGGTCTACAGATACATTACAGGCTGTCAGCAGCCATACACTTCCTATCAGTAATAAGTTTTTCTCCATAATATAATACATCTTAAATTCTATTTTATCAACTCTCCTTTTATTCCGAAATCATCGATAACCAGCAATCCATTCCCCTCTTTTACTACGGCAATATAAAAATCCGTACAGTCCGGAGTCGTGAAACGGACATTACATTTTCCGGGACGATTCAACTCATAGGAAAAGACCTCTTCACCGGTCGATAAGGATTTGCCGACCACCTTATAAACCTCCTTGGTATCTACCTTGTAATCAAATTCGACTTCATATTCCTGCCCCGGAGCGAAACGGATTATCGAAGGAGAAGTACGATATACCTCCCCGTTTCTTTCGCGCCAGGTAGCCAACGACCAATTTCCATGGATTGTATTATCCGTATAAACATCGTGTTTTTGGGACAGATGAGTGGTAAATGCACTGGGTTGACAAGCGATAAAAGGTCCCCATCCCTCATCGACATGTTCAAAATCTTCAAAATAAGCATAACCTGTTTTCTGTGCTTGGGGGCATTCCACCAGCCGGACATCATCGAAACACACAGCGGCTGTATCCTCCGAAGCTATGCCTCCATTCAGTGAAAGGACAATCTCTTTTTCGCCTGTCGGCATACGGAATGGTATCTTCAAGCGCTGCCAGGTTGTTCTAAAACGATCCGTATTATCCGTAAAATTCATTACACGGCTTTCCGAGATGGAGGTCCGTTCACTCAGCGTTTCCCCGCTTTGTATCGCCAGCACCGCCTCTTTCCGGCCGATGACATTTACCCAAACAGAAGCGACATATTCCTTACCCGGTATCAATCCGGTCACTACTTGGCTGACACCAGCTGCATCCATTCCTTTTATTTCCAGATAATCCTGCCCGTAAGCTGTTTCCCTGACAGCCAAAGCATCCGTAGCTCTCTGTTTCTTCCAATAGTCGAATGACTGGCTATCGAAGCCGGTATCTTTCACCGGACTACCCTCGCTCCAAATCATTTCCGGTAAAGGAGCCATCTCCTGCTTATAAACAACATATCCTTTGTCCGGAAGAGCATCTATCTCGATCTGACCGTTACGGACAGGTAGCGTCCCCGCCAACTTACGCCCCAGATCGCTCAACTCATACAAATAAACCGTTTCCTGTTGCTTCCAGGATGCCGGTAACTGCCAGATCGTTTTCCCTCCCCGCACATTATAATGGTAGATCTTTTCTTCTGTTTCCGGATTCCAGGGTATGAATACACAATCTCCCGTCATTACTGTCTGTCCTTCCCTTTTAATTAGCGTACCATTCTTCCCGTCACCAACAGCAAGCAAGCCACCCTGCAATACTGCACGCGCCGTATCTAGCTGTAATATCGGATAATGCATCAAATATCTGTAAGGCAACTGTTTGGTGAAAAAGTTACGAATCACACCTTTAAAATCACGTCCTTTCTGCCAACCCATAAAACCGATCTCCGCTCCCCGGTTATATCCTCCGAGTAAAGCCGGATGAACCGCGTACCCGTCCCGATACTGATGGTGAACAAACCGGTGTATCAAACTTTTAGCCTCCGGATTATAATGGATCCACACAGCCTCTTTATCAAACACATCTGCATCTTCGGTCCATACAGCCCAGCCATTCCGGTTAAATAATCCGGCAGTCCGATGAGCCAGCCAACGGTATTCCCGGTACGTATCGAGATAAACAAAAGACAGGTCGGGCACATCTGTTTTCAGCCGGTTCAAACGCTCCTCAAAAGTTCCTGCCAACATATCCGCCTCTTTATTCAAGAAATAAGACTGGTCCAGCCAACTCCATGCAGGCATATCCGTCACAATCCGGTCATTGAAAGCTCTCGCTTCCGGGTAAGATTCACTATGATTGATATGAACCCCGATATGAGCATTGTATTTCCGGGCTTCTTTTGCCAGGAACGCCAGATCGTCCTTTCCTCCGGCCCGTTCATTATAATTACCGGAGTAGTCCGGATGAGCACTGTCATGTCCTTCGCTCTGATATCCTTTCAATTCGAGCATCTGTCCGAAACCATCGGTCGCCAAGTAAAATTTCTTGATGTTATCCAGCTGGCGAAGAAACGGGTATTGAGCACAACTGGCAAAGTTCATGGTGATCGTAGCATACGAATTCTGTATCCTATCCACACCGAAAGGAGCCGGATAGACTCTCTGCAAGGCGATTGCCCCGTCCTGCCAGTCAACTTTATTATCTTGGTTACAATCATCGGAGAGGATTACTTTTATATAAGGCAGATCGACCGCTTCGCCGTCATGCCCCCGATAAATCCACTCGTTTCCCCAGATACCGGTAACTACCGGACCGGGTGTCTGCACCGATTGGTATAAAAACTGACGGGTAGTATACATGGAATTACTTTCAAGAGTCGCCACCAATTTATCCGAGTTCAGCAACAGGATGGAGCCGTATTGACAAGTGTTATCGACAGACTTCTCTTTTAACGGATAGAATCTGTCCTTATGCACATTATCGGCTATGGATAAACAACTTCCCGGAACAGTCTCCGGAACAGATACCAGATTATGATCCGGGAAAGCCAGCGTCTTTACTTTGAAGCCATCTCTTTCTTCTATTCCGGTTACGGATAGCTGAAATACGTTATCGGTCACCTGACAGCAGACCTTTATCGTAACCCCTATTTCTTTCACCTTTAACGTATACAATACCCGGTCGGCCTCCGTTTTGCTTGTCACCTGAGGCTGATAATGGTCACCATTGATCACGATGACTTTCACATCAAAAGGTTGTCCGTCCAGCCGGGACTGATTTTCTTTCCAAAGATACGACTGAACGGATGGAAAATCTTTATTCAACAGTACCTCCATCCGGGATGAGGATAAAGTATAACAGCTTTTCTTCTTGGCAATCTCCTTCTTCGGCTCTTTCACTCCCCGGCAAACGACATTGGATATTTGTACATTTCCTTTATCATGCACACGGAACCCTGTCCGACCGGATGAGAGAGAAAGATTTGGTATGTATTTATGAGATATCTGCTCCCCGTCTACATATACTGTCAGCGTGCGTCCAATACAATTCACTTTGATACGACGCAAATGCCGGGCATACAATTTTGCGATATCGCGAGCGATCTCTGTCTTACCGTCCGGCGTTTCCACATACCAGAAGGCAAATCCAAGATGATCCGTTGCCCTATCACATCCCACATATATCCAATCGTTTTCATTTACATAACGGAGCAACACACCCACCTGTGCGGACGAGTTCTGCGGCAACAGGTCGAACTCGACCGTACTATTGACAGCCGAAAAGCCATCTACCCATGCCAAGCTATCCTGTCCGCTTTTCAAATACCAGGTATACGAAGAATCGCCTACTCCTTTCTCTGGTTGCGGAGAAGCATAAGAAGTGACTGAAATCAAACAAAAAGCCCCTATGGTTAGGATTTTATTCATCTATTTCAAAATTTATAGTGTTTACATGATATATTGAATATACAAAGATAAAGAGTGAAAATATATTAGAGAAACATATTTCCACTCTCTTTTCCCGAATCTCGTATTTTGCAAAATATATCACCTATTTTGCAAACATCAGGCACGGATCACTCCTTTTTTACTCTTCCATTATAGCCACTTTCGAGATGATCAGATCCGGTCCGTTCTTGACTTTCGCCTTAAAACGGAGGATACCGTCATTGGAGTCCTCACGCATAATATGCAGTTTCACCCACGACTCTTCCTGATCTTGTTTGCCGGATTCGTAATCACGACCTTCAAAAACCAGATATCCCGTACGTCCTTTCTTATCCTTGTCGGTAAAACAGACATATAGGGAACCGATAATTCCCGGAGGACACTCGATGGTCAGTTCCATCTCTTTACCCTGCCAGTCCGGAGATACTTTCCAGGTCGTTTTCTTGTTGGCAAATGTCTTGTCCGGATCTGTGCAATCGATATACAACAATGCGTTACTGAACTCGCCCGTCACCGTACTTTTCAGCGGTTCGACAAAAGTAAACATCTTCTGCAGCGAAGGAATATCTTTCTCCTGTGAAGGGTTGAAATCCCCTGAATTCATATAATGCAATATGCTCTTCTTCAACTGCCGGACTGCCGGGTTCTTTTCATCTTTCAGGTCGAAGCCGCAAACAAGCAATTTACCCTTGCCCACTTTCAGTTCAAAGATAGCGGCCAACTTGTTATTCCGGTGAAAATCATCCACCGGCTGTGCGATCGGCTTATAATCTTCCGGATAATCATTTATATAAAACGCCCTCGCATCCTTATAGACAGACTGCCATTGCCAGTCGCTATGAGAGTCGGTAGGGAACTGCGCAAACAACGGATGTTTATCGCGGACCACCATCCCGATCGTATTCTTTCCCTGGCCGGGGAAGAAAGTCAACGACCAATATAAAGGATAGTAACTGATCTTATCGCATGTTTCCTCCGTACCCAATGCTGCCGCCTGCAAAAGCACTTTCTCTCCTTTTTCAAGACGTTTGATACATTCCGCATCCATCCGGTCCGTTATATAAACGGTTCCTGCCGGTTCTTTCCGGAGATCCGCAGACAGGTTTACCGACGGATATACCCAGATATTCCAGCGATTGGCTATTGCCCGCCCCTGCAAACCGACTTCGATCGTCAGCTTTTGAGCAGTAGTAACCTGTGACAAGTCACAACTGATCTTTCCTCCCAATTCCGAACTTCCGGCAGGCCAACGTCGTGGAGCCGTCTCCCCGGAAGCGATCAGGTTACTGTTCGCATCCTTTATTTTCCAGTAGAGGCCATCCTGCAAATCTTCCGTTCCGTAATGCGCCAGTTGCATCCCGGCAGTAAACGGTTCCTTGTTCTCCCAGACATATTTCGGCAGACGCAACAGAGCGACCGTCGTATCATGGTGTGCCCGGAATTGTTCGGGTGTGGTAATTCCTTTGCTATCATAAAAAACATCCAGCCATCCGATCAGCGCTTCTCCCTGTCCCTGATAATCCTGCATGCTGAGCAACTGGATTCCGGCACAGGAAGGTGTACGCAGGAAAGATTCTATCTCATATTTATACATGATCTGGTTGAGGGCACCCGAAGCTGCGACAAACTCTTCGTTCTGCTCTTCGATCCCGTTCTTACGTGCCTGCTCACGAAACTCTTCAAAATTTCTAGCTTTCAGGACACCGGTGTATTTCTTTATCTCCTCCCATTTAGGATAGACCGGCCATTGTCCGATCTCATGGGAAAGGATAGGTATATCCGATTTGGAATAAACATCTTCAAAGTCCCAGGCAGTGGAAGCTCCTCCGCGCAAACCGCGTGTACTACCCAAGCCATCGATATAATGGGTAGCCATATACTGGTCGACCGGCATGACCTTACGGGCGGTCGATACAGCATACAAACGGCGGGAGTCTTTTTCCCGTAAAGGCTTCATCCACGACTCCATTACTTCAAAATCGGAATTACCCAACTCATTACCGATACATTGCATCACAAAAGAGGGATGATTACCGTAGGCATCGATCATACGGACCAGTTCCTGTTGTACATAACGGTCTGCCGACGGATTTTTCCCCAATCCCTGCGGATGTCCTTTCGTATCCATCTCTTTCCGTTCCTTTTGCTCGACAGACATCCACCAGTCTATCCAGATCGTTTCAGCCTGGATATAAATACCGATCCGGTCGGCAGCTATAAAAGCTGCTTCAGGCGGACACCAGGAGTGGAAACGGACATGATTCAGTCCGTAGTCTTTATAGATACGGAAGATACGCTCCCAGTCCTCAACCTTACAGGAGGGATAACCGGTCAGCGGGAAGTGGACACAATCGAGGTTTCCACGCAGGAATACCGGTTTTCCGTTGATCAGTATCTTCGATTTGGAAGAAGTTACTTCACGGAAGCCGAATTCTATCTCACGGGTATCGTATATTTTCTTTTTATCCTGTACGATAACTTTCAATTGATACAAATGCGGGGTAACATCATTCCATAGCTTGATGTCGGTTGGCATCGCAGCCCGGAAGTCCAGCACATTCGCACCTTTCTGTAAAAGCTGTTCGGTTGTCTGGGTGAAAACGACTGCTCCACTCTCCCGCTCCGACAGTTGCCAGAAGATACGGGCATCCACTTTCTTGGCAGATGTGTTCATGATGGTATCCGTTACCTGCAAAGTACAAGGAGAAACCTTTGTGAATAACTGCGGATTAGAGAAATGGACGGCTTCGACTGCTTTTAACTGCAAGCGACCCACCGCACCGTTCCAGATACTTTGTGTATATTCAGTATAGACATGGCCTTTATCGCCGATGTTATAAATCAGGTCATTATCGATACGGATCGTCAAACGGTGTTTCCCGGGAGACAAATAACCGAGGTCATGGTAATGGGGAGTAGAGAGCGCATCCTGCACGGATACTTCTTTCCCATCTACAAAAACACGCGACTCCCATAAGACACGTTCCAGTTCCATCCGGATATGTTTTCCGTTCCATTCGGATGGGATTTCAATTTCTTTCGAATACCAGGCAGGACCATAGTATTTATAGGCACGTGTCAGGATGCCGAAATCAGAACCGGTAGTTTTTTCGCCATACTGCGCTTCGTCGGTTGTACCCGGCAAAGTTATATGATCAGTGAAAGAGGTCCCCTGCCAGTTTTCTTTCAATCCCTTGTCTTCGGGATCGAGCCTGAACTGCCAGGTTCCGCTTAGAGATTGAGAGTTTTGTATCTGTGCAAAGGCCGATACATACAAATTCGCTAATAGAAAAAAGATTACTTTAGAGAGTTTTTTGTTCATATATATCTTGTTATTGCTAAAGGTAAATATTTTTGTTATTATCAGAATCAAATGTTTCAAGATTGTCAGTTTGAGCTATCCCCTTATCAAAGAGACTTCGCTATTACAAGTTCATTTGCCGTCTGCTTCAGCTGACGGTTTAGTAAATGATCTATTTCTTTGGACTTTAGTCCCATTTCAAACACACTCTTCATGCTAAGAGAAATGTGGCTAAAGCCAAAAAGAGAAACAACTTGTAATCCGTCAGCTGAAGCAGACGGCAAATAAACCTGCAACAAGACTTGTCTTAGTGAGGACTTAGCTTATGCTAGAATAAGCTCAAATCTTTCTAAATATAAACTGACATTTTATTCAGTCATAAACTTGAAATTATATTCGTTGAACGACCACACCTGTTTTCCTTTCGGGAGAATTGCTTTACCTTTCTTTCTGCCTTTTTTGTCGACAGTAACAGTCAGGTCGATGCGGGTGTATTCACCTTTTTCAAAATTATAGGATGAACCGTCATCATCGTAAAGAGAATACGTGGCCGGTTTATTGCCGTAATGACGTACTTCCAACGGATATTTACGGTCTTCAAACTTCGACATGGCAGGCCATAAAGGAATTATACCGCCATCCTTCACATATACAGGGATATGACGGCCGGGAGCCACTGTGATCACCTCTCCTTCACCGACAAACTTCCCGGTATAGAAATCGAACCATTTTCCCTGAGGCAAAACCACTTTGCGCTCTTTCTCTCCGGCAAACAACGGAGCTACCAATATATTCTCACCTACCATAAACTGGTCTTTCACTTCCCGGCGGATAGCCATTGCATAGGGATTATCTGTTGCATCCAGCTGGCCTTCCACAGTCTGCGCTTCAGCAGCATACCCCTCTTCCAGATTCATCGCACGGACCGGAGGTGTCCCGTAGAAAGCATAATCGGCAAACGCGGTATATAAATAAGGAATCAATTGGATACGTAACAACGCTATCTCACGAATATCGTCCTCCACATCCGTAAATGTCCATGGCTTGGTCCCGTCCGCCCAGGCATTCAACTGCGCTATCGGCGAGAAACAAACAGTCTGCATCCGTCGAAGCCACTCTTCCGACGTCTTGGAAGAACGAACTTCCGGCGTCCACAACACACCGATAAAAGAGCTGTTTATCAAAGCAGTGATAAAACCACGATGATCATAATAATCGTTATATAGCACATACGGATAAGCATTCGTTCCGGCATTACCGGCACGTACCTGTCCGTAGGTACGTAAATTCTTTTCACGGTACATCTTCACCGTCGCCTGCTGCATCAGCGAACCATACAGATTACGAAGCTGTTCCGCCGGAATACCGGAAGGGAACGTCGCCACATCAGGCCAGAGCCAGGAATCGTATCCGTCGTTTTCATCCATTTTATAACCGCTCACTCCCAGATCGAGCTGGTGTTTACGGAAATGATCGGTCATAATCTTGCAGGCTTCCGGCATGGAATAATCAGGAACCTCTCCCAACCAGACCGTATGTGAACCGGTATACGGTTTTATCTTGTCATAGACCTCACTATGCTTAGATACATACGGATTCATCCACAGATTCAACCGGATATTCTCGTCGAGCATATCTTTTACAAAACCGGGCGCATCCGGGAACCGGCTCTTGTCCCACTCGTAGGTACACGGATAAGCTTTACTATGCCATCCCGGTTCGAGTCCGATCACAGAAAGAGGGAATCCCCGTTTTTCAAACTCGTCGACTTCCGCTTTCACATCTTTGTCGGTAAACAAGGTCGGCGTACGATGCCAGAATCCCAGTCCCCAGCGCGGAGGTAAAGCACCTCCTCCATTGTACAGGTTGTAACGGCGTACAACGTCCAGCATAGTCGGACCGGCAAAGAATAACATTTCCACACCTTCGGCGGGAACCAATACTTCTATATTATCTGAATAGGGTTGTGCTGGCCAGGTACGATCGGTGTTACGGTCTTGTTCCTCCGGGGCATTCGGACCTTTACGAACGGCTGTTCCGACCCAAAGATCTATGTAACGCGCCGAATTGATTAATACACCGTAACCACGGGAAGAGATAAAGAAAGGAACCGGCGCATGAGTCCGACCGTTATCGCTACCGGTATAATGATCCATATGCAAACGCATGATTCTTCCGCGTTGTTCCACCGTCTTGAAATTAAGGCCGAGACCGAAAATTTTCTCCTCTTTTTCCAGAGGGAAACTAATATAGGTTTTACCGTCCCTCAATTCAATCTTCACGTCGGCCGGAGATATCGGCAAAACTCCATCCGGCATCTCCTGAAGGGCTTCTCTTTTCGGCGTAATGTCGAGTTCGCTTAACAAGTTGATTTTCTCCGGTTTTCCGACAGATAGTTTCCAGACTCCGGCGCACTCACCAGTGCCCCAATCTTTCGAAGCAACATTCGATTGAGCAAAAGAAACAGCCACGTAACCGATAGCTGCAAACAATAAGGTAAGTTTTCTCATGGTATTGTGTTCTACATATTTAGATGCAAAATAAAACTATTTAATCAGAATAACAAATGGATGGAAGATATTAAAAGATGGATAATATTGTGATCGATTTAATTTTTATACGAAAGGATTATTTCTTCCTTATCTTCTGCATTTTGTATCCTTTAATTTTGTACCTTGGTTCCTGTCTGTCTGTCCTGTCCTTTTAGCGGCTGATAATTGTCGGCCATACGGTTGATAATTGTCGGCCAATCGGTCGATGAATATCAGCCATACGGCCGGCAGTTATCAACCGCTGATTAGTCGCTAGGGTAAATTGAATTAGTATGGGGTCTTTTTCTATTTAGCATGTATATAAATAGAAAAAGACTCCCTTTCTATAATTGAATTTATTCTACATACAACATCACTGTTCCACCAATCGTATCTCCTTTCTTTAACGGCTTTCTGAACGGGGCATAATAACTGCCCAGGAACATTTCATTTCCTGCTGTTACGAAATCGGCAACCAGGAAACAGATATGATCTTTCTCTAACCACGAACGCCAGTGTTGTTTTCCGTCGGAAACGGCTGTCACCTTATTCCCTGCATGGTCTGTAAGGCCCGCATACCAGATGTTCCGACGCGTAGAACGGAAATCGTTACTTCCCAGCTCATTATAATCCAGGCTCCATGACCAGCTCGGTTCTACACGGGGATTCAGACGGGAAGGCAAACCGGAATAGAACAGCTTCGCCTCACCTACCGGACGGCTGATATGATCGTCGGGATAAACGCTCCACAAACCGTCACGACGCCAAAACGTTTTATCGAACGTAGCCGGAGCCTCAAAAACCAGTCCCCACTGACGAGGATTCACGTCTGCCAGCGCATCGAAAGAATAGCTCACAGACAGTTTTCCTCCTGCATTGATAATCAGCTTATAACTTCCTTCAAACTCTTTATAGCTTCCTTTTACGGTAACGATCACATCGTCTCCGTCTTTGGTTGCATCGATCTCAACCGGTTTCCATTCGGTACAGATATCATTAAACAAAGGAGTGTTCGCATTATGATTCGGATAACAGCCACCACCATTCAAAGGCAATGCCATCAACCACGGACCGCCGTTCAAGACTTCCCGCTTTCCCTGCTTCAATGACAGGATCTGTCCGGTCGTACGGCTCACCTCACAGGAAAAGTTTTTACCAGTAATACAATAAACGTCATTTGTTTTCTTCAGTTGAGTAGCTACCGGTTGAAGTGCAGGCAATTCGTTCTGGACCTGTTTGCCGACCGGAATGATATATTCGTCGGCTACAAAGCCGCGCGGATCGGTGAATGACAGATAAAGTTCGTTCGCCTTATCCGGATTTTCGATCGGGATACGTATCTGACCGTTCTCTCCCGGCCGGATCGAAGCAAAAGAGATACCCTGCTCCTCCCCGTATTTCCATTGGATCTGCAACTCGCTGAAATCCGTATAAGTATATCTGTTTTCTAATGCTACAGTCAGCTCCTTTGCCGGAGACAACTGAGCAGTATGTACCCTAACAGGACTGTATATCTTCTTCATATCCCAATATTCCGGCTTCGGGCGACGCCATCCGTCGATCGGTCCCCAGGGACCATAACCGACTGCATCTCCGTTCGGCATCTGGAAAATATCGTCGATACCCGACCAGATAGAGCCACCCAGCACACCGTCCGTCTTATACATATTATCCCATGTCGGAGACAAAGCCAGCGCCCAGTCGCTGCGCACACCCGGATCCGTGACCAATTCACTCCGGTTATATACATTCAGGTGGCAATACTCGCCATACACCATCGGACGTTCGCTTTTGGCAGCAACTTTATATCCGTCCGGTCCCGGATAATGGATATTTGCTATCGGGGCCGTGCTTCCCTGGTTGTTGAAACCGCCGTATGCCTGATCATGGAACGTATGCGGACGTGTCGGATCGGCTTCTTTCACATAGACTTCCACCTGGGCAAATTCCTTGTTCCAGTAAGATTCATTCGCAATCGACCAGAAGATCACAGAAGGATGATTCCGGTAAAAATGGATTGTCTCCATATTTGCCTGCAAGACATACGGATAGTATTTGCTATCCTGATAATCGAGTGTTTTCCAGTTCTCGTTGGCATGATGGCCGATCCAGCAGACAGGCGCCTCCACCTCGACGAACATACCCAGTTCGTCACAGACCTGAAGCAACTCTTCACAGGGAGGGTAATGCGATGTACGGATAAAGTTACAGTTTCCTGCCCGGTATAATTCGACGTCTTTCCGCTCCAGTTCGGGTGTCATGACACGGCCTGTAAGCGGATGTGCTTCATGGCGGCAGACACCTCTCAGTTTCACCGGTTTTCCGTTTACCAGCAGACGGTTTCCTTCTATCTGTACTTCACGGAAACCGAAACGTTTCTCGATCTGTTCCGTCGTATGGTCGCCATTTTCCAATTCTATCTTCATCGTATATAAATAAGGATGCTCGTTATCCCATTTCTGCGGATCACGTACTTTTCCGGTCAGCCAGCCGTTCCATGTCTTGCCGGGAGCCAATGAAGGGACCTGCTGGTCGAGCACCACCGGCAATCCGGCTATAGAAAGACGTGCTGCAATATTCTTTTCTGTTTCTTTTCCGGAATTCGTCACAGCCAGATACACTTTTAAATCCGCATCTTTATACTTCTCGTCCAGGTCCGTCACAATGCGTATATCCGAGATATGCACATCGGGAACGGCAAAAAGCGTTACTTTACGGGTGATACCTCCGAGTTGGTGAGCGGCATACTGTGTCAGGCTACCCAGCATATCGGCCAGCGATTCGCTACGAACTTTCAGTGCTAATCTGTTTACGCCCGGTTGCAATGCCGGTGTAGCGTCCAGTTCAAACGCAGTCATACCTCCCATATGGGTCCCGATCTCTTTCCCGTTCAGCCAAACGGTACATTCGCTGGACACACCGTCGAAACGCAATTTAACCTGTTTACCTTTCCAGTCAGCCGGTAAAGTAAATGTAGTCAGGTATCCGCCGAATCCGGCAGAATCGACTTTAAATCCTTGCATCGACCACTGGCCCGGTACAACGATCGGATGCCATCCGCCAGCCTCTGCCTCCCGATTCTGAAAACCGGCTTTCGGTGAAGGGTTGAACTGCCAGGTCCCGTTCAGCGAGAGGACCGGATCATATACGCCCGGCACACTGTAAGGGATAGCCGTATAAACTGGTAAATGTTTTTCTGCATTCACCGTCGTATCGACCTGATAACTCTGCGTATGTGACAACGCCAGTTTCTGATCGCCCTCGAACGGAACCGGTTTCTTCGGGTTAGAAGAATACAGGTTCAGTTCCGATACCAATGCATTCGGTCCTTTCAATACTTCAAAGACCAATACCAGCTGCCCGTAAGCAAATGCCTTTTTCGGCAGGTCGATACGGTAACGTTGTTCTTTCCCTTTTTCCAACACGACAGGAGACTGTACCTCATTTCCATCGGCAACGATCCGCTGTCGGCGCTCACTGTCAGAGAGATAAACGACCTCCAACTGGTAATCGGCCTGAATATCCATCCGGTCGAAAGCATAAATAACGGTTCCGCCGAAATTACATGTCCGGGCAGTCACGCTTCCGCCTATCTCATCAGGCATCGTATAATTATCTCCTTTCACCAGAAACGGTTGTTTGCCGTCCACGCCGCAATCGTTGGAAGCAACCGGGTGCAAGGTGGTTGTCTGTGCACTTACCGTCAGCACAGAGAGCCACAAAATCAAAGTACTTAGAACAGGCTTTCTGTGCCTGGATTTTTCAAGGTTATTCATTCCGCTTTTGTTTAGTATTTTCCACTGCAATATTACGAATATCTATCCGCTCTGCCTCTATGACCGGACGATAGAAAAAATGGGAAGAGGGAACAAATTCCCAATAAAAATGTACAAAACGGAACTACCTTTAATAATACTCATGATTATGTTAATGATTTGTATATCTGAACAAAGACTATTTTCTTTGTATCCAATTCCGGATATCTATCCGACCATATCCGGCAGAAAAACAGGATTTGAACCAACAGAACCGACAACAGAACAACATGGCAAAAAAGAAGACTTTTACATTCCCATTTTATTTGCAGATATCTCCGGGAATGATCATAGGATGGAACAATATCAAAAAAGTTCTCCTGCCCGGGAGGAAAAATGATCCTTATCCATATCGGAACAACTTAGAAACCAGCCGTCCGCTGAATATGTTGCGGACAGCCGTGAAGGTTACAGGCGGTGCGACGGTCGCATCCATGGTCGATAAATGACAAAATAAGGGACATATATCTGAGAATATCCCTCAAAAACGTCCCATTTCATCGAGGTTCGCCAAAATGGGACATGTTTGAAACAAGCTTAAACGACCTTTTCTTTATGGATAAATTATCTTTGCCCACTTAAGACAAAAGCACGAAAATGGTTAATATTCATGTATTATGCACCGAATTATCTCTTGATGCAATAAGACTCGTCATGGGCACAATTGTCCTGATACGTTCTTCTGACAACAAGCTACAAAGAGCATGGGGATGTCTCGCCATCACTTTGTCTATACTCTTGTTGCTGGACAATACTGAATGGATCTATTTATATGGGAAAGGAGGTAAAGGATTGCCGGACCGTGCAATCCTTTTACTTGATCATCTATCTTTATGGCATATTGTCCGTACAGTTATATTCTTCCAGTTCTTCTCCCTGTTCCCCCTGGCCTCGCTGAAACCCGGATGGCTGACATTGTCCCGTATCATGAACTTTTGTATTCCGATCATACTCATTACATGTATCGCCTGTTGTTATGAGTTTTTCAACGGTCAATACACGAAACTGAGGTCTTTTTCGGATATTACAAAACATATTGACAAACAGGACGTAATCCTGAGAATATTCCTTTTTATTGTCAGTGTCATTACCCCTTCTGTCAACTTCCTGTTTCTGTTCTTTAAACGTTGGATTCCCTACCGCCGTAAACAAAATCATTCTACAGTTATTTATATGAGCTGCTTCGGACTCATTATGTCAGGATATATATGGTTGATGCTGGGAACTTCCGGTCTGAGTTTCAACATCTTCGGTTATCTGGTCATCGTACCGATGATCTATCTGAACAGACTTTACCTGCGCAATGAGAACCCGTTGTCGCTTCCGCCGAACCCGGCGGAACAACTGAAATCGGAAAATGCCGAAGTTGTCCGGGAAATGGAAGTCTCCGTCACTGTGCTGGAGTTGAACAATCAACTACAGAGCCTTATGAAAGAACAAAAGCCGTTCATAAATCCGGAAATGTCTCCTACCGAATATATAGAAAAATTGAAAGAATAATTTATTTTCAATTCGTATACATCATGCACATACTACAATATTTCATACTGCTGTTACCTTTCTCAGCCAGTCTTTTCTGGGCTTTGACTTTATTCTGCGGCAGAAAAGGGAATGTATATCCATGCAAAATATGGATACTGTATGGGGTGCTGATTATATTCAATGTTTCCCTCGCCATGGTAGGTGAACGTATCATTTTCGTAGGCAATCCTATCACAGAAACTATATTATTACTCATCTGGGCTGGTTTCCTCTATTATTCTGGTTATAAAATACAGCAAAAAAGACAGACTGTTCCGTTTTCTGATGCGGAACAATCCTGTAATGAAAAGACAGATGAAACAGATAAAAAGGAAATCTCCACGAAAGCTCATTATAAGCTTCTTCCCCATTTCAACAAACTGATCGATGATGAGAAGATATTTCTGCAAAATAATCTGCATATAGAAAAGGTTGCCCGGATGCTCAGTACAAACCGTACCTATATTTCCAGACTGATCACTCAAGAATATCAGTGCAGCTTCTCTGATTATATCAACCTGAAACGGATAGAATACGCAAAAAGACTGGCTCACTCCCATCCGGAACTGACACAGGAACAGATTGCAGAAAAGGTAGGTTTTACACACGCCTCCAGTTTCAGCCGCACATTCAAACAACTATCCGGACAAACCTTCAGGGAATGGAGCAGGAACAACCAGGAAAATAAAAACCCTATCCGGGAAAGGATAGGGTCATAACCATTATTCCGATTTCAAACTATCTACCGGATTGGCATTGGATGCCCTCCAACTCTGGAAAGTGACGGTACCGATAGTAATAACCAATACGATCAGCAATGCCAACAAATATACCCACCAATACATCGGTGTTTTATAGGCAAAGCTTTCCAACCACTTTTTAATGCCGTAATATCCTACCGGGACAGCCAGCACGAAACAAATCAGGACAATATAAATATACGACCGGTTCAACATCTCCAATATCTCCATATTCGTCGCACCATGTACTTTGCGGACCCCGATCTCTTTCCGGCGGTATTGGGTTTCAAATACAACCAACCCAAAGACACCGACAAGAGATATAATAATAGCCAGTATACTGAATACCGTGATCAGGCTACGTAAGTTCTCTTCCTTATGATACAGTTGGTTAAATATCTCATCATAAAACTCGATATCATATGGATAAGAGGGGTCTATATCTGCCATCGTATTACGGATATGGGAGACAGCACCGCGTATATCCGTTCCGGCTTTCAGGCGGATATAGGAAACAGTCATAGGAAAAGGTATATTACCTGTCACAAAAGCGATATTATTCTCTCCGCTACGGAGCGAAGTAAACTTCACATCGCCGGTCAGACCTACAATACGACCTGTTTTCCACGATGTAACCTGATCACCGGCTTCCATGTTCGTTTCCATTTTAGCCGTATGGTTAAAGATATACACAAAATCTTCCGACAGTTCATCTGCAGGCGAAAAATCACGCCCTTCCTCTACCGGAATCCCCATGACACGCAGGAAATTCTGCGATACGGCTATCATAAAGAACTGAAACTCCTTTTCCTTTATATAACCGCCATTGGTGCTGTAACCATCCTTTGAACCTACTTTTTCCATGGAGAAAGCCACATCTTCGATACCCGAATATTCTTTCAGACGGTTCACATATGTCTTATGCGATTTTTTGTATATCTCCCCACTCAAACGGACAATAGCGATCTGATCCTTATCAAATCCCAAAGAATATCCACGCATATAATTGTTTTGAAGGCGGACAAAGCTGGCACCGATGATCAACAGGATAGAGACGACAAACTGAATACCTATCAGCACAGTGCGCAATTTACGTCCGGAAGGTGAAAGTCCGTAACTACCTTTCAGTACCAATGCCGGTGGAAAAGAAGTCACATACCATGACGGATATAATCCGGCAACGATACCGGTAAACAAGGCAACAACTCCGGTCAGTAATATAACAGGCAGGTTGTTTACTATTGCCAGGTTGGCATCCACGAAAGGCAACGCTTCCGTACGTCCCAATATCCACACAACGAACAAACTCAACAACCAGGCGACCATGCTGATGATAGCCGCTTCCGCCAGCAAGGCACGTCGCAATACGGCATCCGGGCTACCCAATACTTTCTGGGTATTGATACTCTTGATACGCATCGGCATCAGTGATGTACTGAAATTCGTAAAGTTGATAGCAGCCACAACAACGATCAGCAAAGCGATAAAGAACAGTAACATGGTGACCTCTTTATTCCCGCTCCGGAAGATCGTACCATCCTGGCTTTCATTCATATAATAGATACTTGTTAACGGAGTCAGCTTGATACGTGTATCTTCTCCCTTATCTATCTTGGAAAAATCGAAATTGGCATTAAAATTATCCATTACGGTCTGTGCCGATTCAGGGCTATCCAGTAACAGGTAACAAACATAGTTACTGGCTCCGAAATTATCCCGTTGATAGGTTTCACCAATAGCTGTATAAATCAGGTTACGCATCTGGGTATTACCGGGAAAATCCTTATAAACAGCTCCTACCGTATACTCGCGATTATCTTTCGACTGTACATATTCTTCCGCATGAAGCGCTTTTCCCACAGCCGACTGGTCACCAAACATCTTACGGGCTATACTTTCCGGCAGGATCACTTTTTCCGGATCTTTCAGACAATCTCGATCCCCATCAACAATCTGGAAATCAAAAACTTTGGCTATATCCGGATGGCAGGTTTGTATCAGCTCCCGGTAACCGATCTTCTGTCCGTTCTTCACAACTGAAAAATAAACAGCAGGGTTATACGGATAGATCAGGCTACCTGCTTCGATATGGGGTGACGACTGGATAACCGACTCTACAAAAGCACGTGGCAGGATTAATCCAAAAGTACCTGTCTGTGTCAATTCAAGGCGATACACCCGATCGGCAGTCGGATGGCAACGATCAAAACTACGTTCATAGTTCACCTGTATCAAAATAACAATAAAGGCAGCAAAAGCAACAGCCAACCCGGCTACATTCAAAAGGGTCGCCATCTTGAAACGCCGCAATACACTCATAAAGTTTCTTAATATTGTTTTCATATTATAGGTATTTACCTTTTATCACTCAAAATACATGCCAAAAATATATTCAACTATATACCAGCCACTTACACAAATCACACAAAATAACAATGTCAAATAATTATACATAAGTGTCTAATTATTTGACATTGGAACAGGATACGGGCAAATATCTGTGGTTCAGTTTTATGCGGTCATTCCGACTTCAAACTATTCACGGGATTGGTATTGGCTGTTCTCCAGCTTTGGAAAGTCACCGTACCAATGGTTATTACCAATACGATCGCCAGTGCCAGCAGAAAAACCCACCAATATATCGGAGTCTTATAGGCAAAACTTTCCAGCCATTTTTTGATGCCGTAATAAGCGATAGGCACAGACAATGCAAAACATAGCAGGACAATATAGATATACGAACGGTTCAACATCTCCAATATCTCACGAATAGTTGCACCATGTACCTTGCGGATACCGATCTCTTTCCGGCGGTATTGGGTGTCGAACACAACCAGTCCAAAAACTCCTACCAGCGAGATAACGATAGCCAGCAAACTGAAAACGGTAATCAGACTGCGCAGGCTTTCTTCCTTATGATACAATTCATTGAATACCGCATCATAGAATTCTATATCGACCGGATAAGCAGGATCTATATCTGCCATTGTTTTCCGAATATGGAATACGGCGTCATTGATGTCTGTACCGGCTTTCAGACGGATATAGGAAACTGTCAACGGATAAGGCATTCCGGTCACGAAACCGATATTGTTCTCTCCCTTACGAAGGGATGTAAACTTGACATCGCCCACCAGCCCTACAATAGTACCGGAAACCCACGATTCAAGTTTATCGCCTGCTTCTATATCCACAGCCCGTTTCGCACTACGGTTGAAGATATACGAAGGAGTCTCCGATAATTCATCAGCCATACCACGAAGGGTATAAACCTGCGATAATCCCTATAACAAGTGCAACTACTCCTGTCAGTAACACGATCGGCAGATTATCCGGTATATTCAGATTCGCTTCAATAAACGGCAGTGTCCCGGCAGAACCGAGCAGATAAACGATGAACAGGCTGACTAACCACGCAAACATACTGATTACAGCAGCTTCGATCAGCAATGCCCTGCGTAATACATTATCCGGACTTCCCAATACTTTTTGAGTATTGATACTTTTGATACGCATTGGCGTTAGCGAAGTATTGAAATTCGTGAAATTAATGCCAGCCACAACGATGATCAACAAGGCGATAAATAATAATAATATAGAAACCTCTTTATTTCCGCTACAAAAGATCGTGCCGTCCTGGCTCTCATTCATATAATAAATGCTTGTCAACGGAGTTAGTCTGATGTGTACATCCTCTTTCTTGTTTATTTTGGAGAAGTCAAAATTTACATTGAAATTATCTACTACGATCTGTGCCGATTCCGGATTATCCAGTAACAGATAACAAACATAATTACTAGCTTTGAAATTATCTTTCTGGAAGGTTTCACCGATAGCTATATAGATCTGGTTACGCATCTGCGTATTAGCGGGGAAATCCTTATAGACCGCTCCAAGTGTATATTCGCGATTATCTTTCGACTCTACATATTCTTCTGCATGAATCGCCTTTCCTACAGCAGGTTGATCACCAAACATCTTACGTGCTATGCTTTCCGGTAGAATCACTTTCTCAGGATCATTCAGGCAATCACGGTCCCCTTCAATAATCGGAAAATCGAAAACCTTGGTTATATCCGGATGGCAGGTTTGTACCAGTTCCCGGTAACCGACTTTCTTTCCGTCCTCCACTACTGAAAAATAAATAGCCGGGCTATAGGGATAAATCAGGCTGCCTGCTTCAATATGAGGTGATGACTGAATAACCGACTCTACAAAAGCCCGGGGCATGATCAGACCAAAACTAAAACCGACTGTGTATAAGAAGATTGCGCATCACCCCTTCAAAAACAATGTCTAATAATTAGACACTTATGTATAATTATTAGACATTGAAACAAATAAAAAAAGCAGTGTTATTCAGACTTTATACTCTCTACCGGATTAGAGTTAGCCACATGCCAGTTCTGGAAAGTGACCGTAATGAAAGTAATAACAGAGATAATAACAAAAGCCAGCAGGAATACCCACCAGTACATCGGTGTGCGGTAAGCGAAATTTTCCAGCCAACGGTACATTCCATAGAAAGCAACCGGAGCAGCCAATACAAAACAGGCAGCAAGGATGATCAGGTAACTTCTGTTGAACATGACCAGTATCTGGGAAGTCGACGATCCCAATACTTTACGGACAGCCACCTCTTTCCGGCGATACTCGCTCTCGAATACAACCAGGCCGAATACCCCGACAATGGAGATAAAGATCGCAATCACACTGAACAGAGTGATCAGGTTGCTGATCTTCAATTCCCTTTCGTATGTCTGCTGCAAGATCTCGTCATAGAATGTAGTTTTAAAAGGATAAATCGGATCTATCTTTGTTAAACAGGCTCGCACATGTTTCATAGCCGCCCGTAAGTCACTGCCTGCCTTTACTTTTACATAGGCAGCTGCGTAATATTTACTGTCGACCTCCCGTCCCCAATAATGCTTTCCCCATACATAAAAAGTCATCGGCGACACTTCATTACGGAAGGAAGCGAACTTGACATTCGAAATGAAACCGATGATCTCATCGCCATTGATTTTCTCTCCCAGTTCCAGATTATACATCTCGCGTGCTTTCTCATTAAAGATATAGCATCCATTCTCTTTCCGATCATCTTCGGGACGGAAATCACGACCGTCTGTTATCTCGATTCCCATGACACGCAGGAAAGAGGGAGAAACAGGAATACACTGGAAATTGATATCCTGGTCTTTGTACATACGTCCCCATCCCATATAAAAGTCACGGCTGGACAGAACCTGTTCCGCATAAGTGATATCTTCTATTCCCGAGAACGACTTCACCTCGCTGGTCAGGACATCCTGATTTTTATTGACTTTGTTGTTCAATTCAATCACGATCAGTTCATCTTTATCATATCCCAAGGGGGTATTTTGCATATACCGGTTCTGTAAATACATGAACAGAGAACTGATGATCAGGATAAATGAAGCGACAAACTGGATACTTATCAGTGCACTTCGAAGTACCCGCCCTTTCGGAGACAAACCAAAACTGCCTTTCAACACCAACGCCGGAGGGAAAGATGTGATATAACAAGCCGGATAAATACCTGCTAATACACCTACCGCCACAGCTATGGCAGCTGTAGTCATAATGATACCCGACTGTGCCGAAAAAGACATGTCAGCATCTACCAGAGATGCGACAAAAGTCTGCCCGGCAATAAATAACAAACCCAGCGAAATAAGATAAGCCACGATACTCACAATGACAGCTTCTCCCAACAAGCTCGTCCGGAGCACGCTATCGGGACTACCCAACACTTTCTGCGTATTGATACTCTTAATACGCATCGGGGTCAGAGCAGTACTGAAATTAGTAAAGTTAATACCGGCTATCAATAAGATGACAAAAGCGATCGCAAACAGTACATGCATCGTCTGTCGGCTGGCTTTCGGCATGGAATCGAAAGAAACATTCGTCAGGAAATGCAACTTAGGCAGCGGTGTCAAAAGCAGTTCGATGCCATCTTTCTCCCACTTGAAATCTTTTCCAAATTGCTGGGAGGCATCGAAATTCTTTTTAAAGTTTTCTTTGACAACTTCTATGTTGGAAGGATCATCCAGACGGAAGAAAAAGAAATAATTCTGGTTGCCGTACTCATTGTAATTTTCTTTATCGGACATTTGCCGGTAAATAATATTCCGGACAGACGAGTTACGGGGGAAATCTTTAAAGACACCGCTGATCGTAGCCAGTGTATTTTCGGATTCCACACTCATCAGCCGTTTACCTATGGCCGATTCATTTCCGAACAGACGGCGTGCCATACTCTCAGGGATCATAGCTGTTTCCGGCTGATCCAGGGCAGTCTCATTCCCTTCCACCATATCAAAATGGAAAACACGGGTAATCCCGGATGTCGCATTTACAATAGGATCCTTAAAATTCTGTCTTTCTCCTCCCCGATCCACGCTATAAAACAGCTCGGAGTTCCAGGAAGACATGATCATTCCCGCTTTTACATGCGGGGACGATTCTGTAAATCCTCTCGCAAAAGGACGGCTGATAACAGCACTCGAGCTACCTTGAAAATCCATATCCATCCGATAGATCGAGTTGGCTTCCGGCTGGCAGGAGTCGAAATAATTGTCGTAATTTACCTGCATCATGATCACCATAAAAGCGGTAAAGGCGATGCTTAATCCCAACACATTCAGCAGTGTCGCCATTTTAAAACGACGAAGCACGCTGACAAAATTTCTAAAAAGAGTTTTCATATCGATTAATTATTACTTCGATTTAAGGTCGTTCCCACAAACAACTTTATTATAAATACGTAATAATTTTACAGAGGTTGCATGATTCTCATACAATATTTAATTATCTTTTATGCTGTACACGGGATTCTCATTCGCCGTTCGCCAGTTCTGGAAAGTCACTGTCAGGATCGTGATAAAGAAAATCAGAGCGAAAGACAAGGCGAATACCCACCAGTAAACCGGTGTTTTATAAGCAAAGTTTTCCAGCCATTTATTGACGGCATAATAGGCTGCCGGAGCTGCCAGCACAAAACAAACTGCCAGAATACGTATGTATGTTTTATTGAACATGATCAGGATTTGAGAAGTAGTCGATCCCAATACCTTACGGACACCTATTTCCTTCCGGCGATACTGGCTGTCGAACACGACCAGACCGAAAACCCCGACCATCGAGATAAAGACAGCGATCAGGCTGAACAGGGTAATCAATGCACCCAGGTTTGTCTCCTTCTCATACAAATTATTCAGTACATCATCGAAGAAGCGGACATCGAAAGGATAATCCGATTGGATTTCACTCAACACCTTTTTTACATGCTCCATAGCAGCCAGCTTGTCCGTTCCGGCTCCCACACGGATGTAGCCGAAGGTGGATTGTTCGTTACGGCTGGTTCCGGGTACGTAAAAGGCCATCGGCGTAACCTCCATACGGAAAGAGGCCGCTTTAATATCGGGGCAGAAACCGACAATTTCCGCTCCGTAGATTTTGTCACCCAACTGAATATCGTAGGCTTTCCGGGCTGATTCGTTGAAAACGTAGACACCCTCTGCCGTCAAGGCATCTTCGGGACGGAAGTCACGTCCTTCATTGACCGGAATACCTAATACCTGCAGGAAAGAGGGATCGACCGGCAGACATTGATACTGGATGTGCTTACCATTCAACTCACGTCCCCAGGTCGAATACTGGTCCTGTCCCGACAACTGAAATCCTGCTGCAGTCACATCCTCGATACCGGAGAAAGACTTCAGACGATTCTTGAAAGAATCCTTATTTTTCATAACTTTAGCAGTCAGGTCAGTCACGATAATTTCATCTTTGTCGTATCCCAGGGAACTTGTCCGCATGTAGTTGTTTTGCATATACATAAACATGGCCCCGATGATCAAAGCAAACGAAGCGATGAACTGTACGCTGATCAGTACATTCCGCAGCAACCGTCCTTTAGGAGAAAGTCCGAAACTACCCTTCAACACCAGGGCTGGTGAGAAAGAGGTAATGTAGTAAGCCGGATAAAGTCCTGCCAACACACCAAGCAGGATGGCAAGCACGCCGGTTACGCTAATCAATACCGGATGAGCCGTCAACGAGAGATCAGCTCCGACCAATGCCTTGAGTGGAGTATCAGCAGCCAGATAGACAGCCACCAGTGCCAATATAAATGCGATGAAACTGATACCGACCGCTTCCATCAATAGAGAGAAACGCAAGGTACTATCGGAACTGCCCAATACTTTCTGTGTATTGATGCTCCTGATACGCATCGGCGTAAGTGCCGTACTGAAATTGGTGAAGTTGATTCCTGCAATAAGTATAATCACAAAGGCGATAGCCATAAGCACCAACAGCGTCTGTCGGCTCGTTTTAGGAGCCATATCGAAGACTACATCCGTTACATAATGCAGTTCCGGCAATGGGGTCAACTGGAAATTCGCAGTTTTGTTTCCCCACATATTTTTCTCCAGATCGTTTTTCTTGTAATAATCCAGAAACTCGCTGACCAGGTTTTCAGCCGATGCAGGACTGTCCAGAAGCAGATAGGCATTGTAACTGGAGGTTCCCCAGTCATGCAATCCTTCTTTATCATCTATTTTCAGATAGACAGCATTCTGAAGGATGCCGTTCACGGGAAAATCGCGGTAAACCCCTCCTACCGTATAATCGATCTCGGCAATGGTAAACATTCCTGAAAAGCGTCCTTGTGTATCTGCCGCTTTCATGTGACGTCCGACGGCAAACTCCGTACCGAATATCTTCTGTGCCATGCTGGCCGGAATCAGTATCTTCTCGGGATCTTCCAGAGCCTTTGCCGAACCATCCAGCATATCGAAAGTAAACACATCGGCAAATGAAGAATAGACCGGCAAATTCGGTTCCATATAGCTGACCCGCTCTCCTGTGCCCACATCGGCCAGAAAAACCGTTTGGCTGTACATCGGATAAGTCAAAGCACCGGCAACAATATGCGGTGAGAAATTGAAAAACGCATCCGCCAACGGCCTGGAGAGAACTGCTTGTAAACCATCATCATCGCCCCACTTCATTTCCAGCCGGTAAATCCGGTTGGCCTCTTTATGGAACTTATCGAAATTCCTGTCATAATCGACCTGCATCATGATTACCATAAAGGCTGCAAAAGCAATGCTCAGTCCCAATACATTCAACAGCGTCGCCATTTTAAACCGGCGCAATACACTTAACAAGTTTCTAATAATAGTCTTCATATCTATAGTTCATTTCTTTCTGGTCAATATAATTCAAATACTGTGCCAAAAGAGATAAGCCAATAATAAACAAGGCGTTATAAATATAACGCCTTGCCGGATGTGTCTAATATTTGGACACTGATGTATAATAATTAGACAAAACAAACCATGAATATGCCTAATTATCTTTTATGCTGTACACCGGATTTTCATTGGCGACCCGCCAGTTCTGGAAAGTCACCGTCAGAATGGTGAGGCAGAAAACCAATAAGAAAGCAAGCATAAACACCCACCAATAGACCGGTGTCTTGTAGGCAAAGTTTTCCAGCCATTTATGGATGGCAGAGAAGGCTACTGTAAGACCGAATATATTAAGTATCGTTGCCATCTTAAAACGACGTAATACACTGATGAAGTTTCGAATAATTGTTTTCATTTCTTTGTGTTGTTTACTGATGACTGATTTAATTATCTTTTATATTATTCACCGGATTGGAAGTAGCCGCCTGGTAACTCTGCACCAATACGGTAAAGAACGAGATGAACAGACAGAACAAACCGGCTGCCACATAAATCCAGGGAGACAGCTCGATTCGATAGGAATAGTCCGAAAGCCACCCATTCATAAAATACCAGATTACCGGTATGGCGATGATAAAGGCTATTGCCACATAGATAAGGAATGCTTTCACCAGCCGGACAAGCACCTGTGCGTTTGTCGACCCGAAGACTTTACGCACCGCTATCTCGGAAGAACGCTGCTGGATAAAGTAGGTTGACATCGCCAACAGCCTCTATCTCCTTACGGGCAGCAAAGGGATCACCTTTTACCTCCACTATGATATTGCGTGGATTCATATCTTCCCGGTTCGAACAAAGTATCACAAGTCCCGGATGTTTCTGCATCAGGATATTATTCATCTGAAAATCCTGTACAATACCGGCCAGTGGCGTATCGAACGCTGCCCTATGCTTGAACGAAGTCGCATCTTCCGGCAGCCCCAGGGCTTTCATAAACTCTTCGGAAAGATAGTATTTGACCGATCCGGCGACATGATTGTCACGCAGTATCTTAAAGCCCAGAATATCGAAATAGGTCTGGTCGCCCCGAAACTCCTGTGAACTGATACTCTTATTGTCGTAACGGCCACTGAAGTTCATCCCCATACCGAAAGGGGTTCCTTCCGCCAGTCCGACCCGGCTGACGCACGCCAGTTGTTCCAGTTCGTTTGCCAGGGTAAAACTGCTTTTCTGATCGGGCAGTTCTCTTGCATAGATATCGAGCACATTTACCGTATTGTATCCTAACGGAGCATTTATCAGATGCCTGATCTGTAAAAACATAGTGAGTGAGGCAGCTACCAGACAGATAGTTATCAGATTCTGGAAAATGATAAAGAACTTACTGAACACCATTTTCGTCTGTTTCCGGAACGTACCCCGTACCACCTCGATCGGCTTCGCATTCGATATCACGATGGCAGGCAGCAACCCGGCAATAAATCCGACCAGGATGATCAGGCAAATGACGATAATTCCATTCACCGGCGTGATCATCTCGGTGATCTCTATCTTTTTCTGCAACAGGTCACTGGCATAGGAAGCAAAGAAAAAGGCCAAAAACAAGCCAACTGCAAAAGAAATGGCCGTCAGCAAGGTCGATTCCATGATCAGACGGGAAAACAACTCCTTTCGCGAAGAACCCAGCAAGCGACGGGTAGCCATCTCTTTTGCCCGGAATCCTGTTTGTGCCACCGTCAGGTTGATATAATTGATAATGGCAAACAGCAGGATTAGCAAGCCGACCGAAAGTAAGATGACCACGAACTTCCAGTCGCCCTTTTCAATTGTGACAGCCCCTAATGACCCCACCGATTCCCAGAAATACAACTTATTCAGCGGGATAAATACAACTTCTGTAGAAAAGCCTCTTTCATACATCCAGAAAAATGTCTTGAACCAGTCTCTTACCTCTTGTGATTTGGAAGCAATATCAGCTCCTTTACGTTCCATCACAAAGACGTTCACAACACCGGCACTATTATAATCGTCAAACATATTCTGCCCTACCGCTTTGATATTCTCGACCCGGAACAGAATATCCTGATCGGGTATGACCGAATGACGAATATTCTTCATCACCCCATTGACCACCAGTGTCAACTCTTCATTGATACGGATCGTTTTGCCCATCGGGTCTTCCTTACCAAAGAACTTATTGGCAAAAGACTCGGAGATCACTGCATAGTTTCTGGCAGCCAATGCCTGTTCCCGGTTCCCCTGTATCAACGTGACATTGAAAAAGTCGAAGAAAGTCGTATCGGCAAGCATCAGATTGGCTGTCAGCGTTTCATTCCCCCGTTGGAGCAGGGTATTGTCGAATATCCGGCAAAAAACATGACAGACTTTCTCTATTTCCGGATAACGTTCTTCCAGACGGTATCCGATCTGGTAGGCCGATCCGATATCCTCGCCATCACTTACGGCATAGATACGGGCTGCATTTTCATTTCCGCGGTCGGTCGACAACTCGCCGACTACATAGGTTGCAATCAGGATCACAAACATCAGCGAGACGGACAGACCGAACAGGTCGATCGCCGTATACCCTTTGTTTCGTCCCAGGAAATTAAAGAAGGACTTAAAATTCAATACATTGTTCATTGTGGTGTTACTCTATATGTTACTACTAATTCATTAGCTATATATAATATGTAAAAGGTTTCGGTTGTTTTGGCTAAAAGATAATCAGGCAAAAGCCTAATTATCTTTTATATTCTCTACCGGATTGGCTATTGCCGCCTGATAACTCTGTATAAACACAGTTACAAACGAGACGATCAGACAGAACATTCCGGCAACGACATAAATCCAGGGGGAAAGCTCGATCCGATACGAATAATCGGTCAGCCATCCGTTCACAAAATGCCAGATCAACGGTATAGCGATGATAAAAGCAACCGCAACATAGGTCAGGAAGGCTTTCACCAACCGGGTCAGTACCTGTGCATTGGAAGAACCGAATACCTTACGTACGGCTATTTCAGACGAACGCTGCTGGATAAAGTAAGTCGACATGGCCAGCAACCCCAACAACGAGATCAGGATCGCGATACCGGCAAAGATCATAACGATTGTCAAAGTTCTTTTCTGAACCGTAAACGATTCTTCGATCTGTTCATCCATGAACTTACCTGTAAAGTCCATTCCGGTAAGTTTCTTATAAGTGGCCGCCACTTCCTGACGGGCAACGAACGGGTCGCCATTCACTTCTACGATAATATTATGAGGGCGAGCGAAGTATTCTTTATCTTCTTTGAGTATCAAGACGACCGGCGGGTTCTTTTGCAGGATGTTACGCAACTGGAAATCCTTTACGATACCGGCGAGGGGACGTATTCCCCAGGAATCGAAGTCGAAGTTGGTAGCATCTTCTTTCAGCTCCAAGGCTTTCATTGACCCTTCGGCCAAAAAATACTTCTCAGAGTCGGCCACATGGTTATCACGTAGGAATTCAAAGCCCAGAATATCACAATATTCTTTATTGCACTGAATGATCTGGAAAGAGATGTTTTTATCATCATAATGGGCGGTTAAATTCATTCCCATATTGAAAGGCGTACCTTTCCCCAGACCTACCCGACTGACGCTGGCCAGCCGTCGCAAGTCGTTCACCAAAGCGTCGCATGATTGACCTTCCGGTAATTCCTCTCCGTTTATATCAAGAATATTGACGGAGTTATATCCTAACGGAGCTTTTACCAGATGGTTTACCTGCAGAAACATCGTAACGGAGGCTGCAATCAGGCAAATAGTGATAGTATTCTGAAAAACTATAAAGAACTTACTGAATACCATCTTTGTCTGTTTACGGAAAGTCCCCCGCACCACTTCGATCGGTTTTGCATTCGAGATAACGATGGCCGGCAACAGGCCGGAGATAAAACCGATCAGGACCAGCAATAGTATTACAATTATACCATTTAACGGAGTTGCCATATCTAACAGATCAATCTTCTTTTGCAGCAGATCGCTCACAAAAGGAGCAAAGAAAAAGGCCAATACTAAACCGACTATAAAAGAAATGGTTGTCAACAACGTCGATTCGAGAATCAGGCGTGAAAACAATTCTTTCCGTGAAGAACCCAACAGACGGCGGGTAGCCATCTCCTTGGCCCTGAAACCGGTCTGTGCTACCGTCAGATTGATATAATTGATAACGGCAAACAGCAGGATCAGCAGGCCGATCGACATTAGAATCATCACAAACTGCCAGTTACCTCTCTCTATTGTGTACATTCCGTATGGGCTTGTCTGTTCCCAGAAGTACAACTTTGTCAGCGGCACAAAACCGATCCCTTTTATCGATCCTTTTCCGAATGCCGGTATAAAGGTCTTGAACCATTCACGTATATCGTTCGAACGGGCAGTAATATCGGCTCCTTCACGTTCCATGACAAAAACGTTGGTAGCTCCGTAGCTGTTATAGTTATTGAACCAGCCTTGTGTATCCATGGCTTTGAGATTATCAGTCCGAAACAAAATGTCCTCATTCGGGATGACGGAGTGACGGATATCCTTCATAACGCCATTGACTACCAATGCCAGATTATCATTGATACGGATCGTTTTACCCATCGGATCTTCATTTCCAAAGAACTTATAGGCAAAAGACTCGGAGATCACCGCGTAGTTCCTGGCAGCCAAAGCCTGCTCCCTATTTCCTCTCACGAATGGGAAATTGAAGAAGTCGAAAAAGGTCGTATCGGCAAGCATGATGTTTGCTATCATATTATTCTCACCGTTTCGGATCGGGGTATTATCAAAAACGCGTGTCATTGTATGACAAACTTTCTCTACCTCCGGGTAATGTTCTTCCAGACGAGTACCCAACGGATAAGCCGCACCATTCATTTCACCGTCCGTCATGACGTAGATACGGTCGGCATGCTCATGGTAACGGTCGGTCGACAACTCACCGACCACATAGGTTGCGATCAAAATCACAAACATCAGCGAGACAGACAAGCCGAACAGGTCGATGGCGGTATACCCCTTGTTACGTCCCAGAAACTTAAAAAATGATTTGAAACTTAAAATGTTACTCATAATATCGATGCCAGATTAGTTATTCACTTTTAACACTATTCACCGGATTCTCATTCGCCGCCTTCCAATTCTGGAAAGTAACCGTCAGCATCGTGATCGCTGCCACCACGGCAAAAGCCAAAACAAACACCCACCAAAAGATCGGTGTCTTGTCGGAAAAGTTTTCCAGCCATTTATGCACTCCATAATAAGCAAACGGGGCCGCTATGACGAAGCATATACTGACAACCTTCAGGTAGATTTTATTGAACATATTCAATATCTCCTGTACCGTCGCACCGAACACTTTCCGAACGCCGATCTCTTTCCGTCTGTACTGTGTCTCAAAGACTACCAAACCGAATACACCCACGATCGACAGAACGATAGCCAACAGGCTGAACAAGGTGATCATCTTTTTCAGATATTGTTCCTTATGATAGAGATTATTGAATACCGTATCGTAAAACTCGACCTCGAAAGGATAAGCCGGATCGATATCGGCAATTACCCGGTGGATATGGGCTACCGCCTCTTCCACGTTTGTTCCGACTTTCAGACGGATATAGGAAATAGGCAAGACATCAAATCTTGCACTCAGCCTGAATAACAACGGTCTGTTAGACGAACGCAGGGAAGAAACCTTTATGTTATCGATGAAGCCGACTATATTACCTGTACCCATCCAACTCTTTTCCAATGGATGTCCCGGTTCCATATCCGGAACGACATCCAGAACCCGCTTGGTAAAGATACAAGCGTAAGTAGAATCACTTTGTGCATCCGAACGGCTAAAATCACGTCCGCTGGTGACGGGAATACCCATCACATTCAGAAAGTTCCATGAAACATCGATAATTTCGCTGCCAAAATCTTTATTATTATAACGGAAATAATTGGCAGAATAAACATCCGAAGCTCCTACCATGGTATTGGCAAATCCTACATCCTCGATACCGGCGTACTCTTTGAGCCGGTTTACCAACAGATCACCGGACTTCTTGACTATATCCTGACTCAACGTCACCATCGCTACCTGGTCTTTATCGAATCCTAACTTGTAAGAACGCATATAGTTATTCTGGATCTGTATAAAAGAAGAACCGATAATCAAACCGATGGAAACAACATACTGAAAACCAATCAGTGCCGTACGCAACTTCCGTCCTGAAGTGGACAGGCCGAAACTACCCTTCAATACCAGTGCCGGTTGGAAAGAGGTCATATACCATGCCGGATACAGACCGGCTACCAACCCCAATAAAACAGAAATACCCAACACCATAAATAACAGCGGTATATAATGCAGTAAATTCGTATCCGCTTCGACGAATGATAAAACTTCCGTCCTGTTCAATATCCAGGTCAATAAAAAGGCCAGCAGGCAGGCAAATACACAAATAGATACCGCTTCGGCTACCAAACTTGCCCGCAAACTTGCTGTCGAACTACCTAATACCTTCTGGGTATTGATACTTTTTATCCGCATCGGAGCCAGCGAAGTACTGAAATTCGTAAAATTGATTCCGGCAATGACGATAACCAGTAAAGCGATCAATACCAATAACCGCATCGTATCGACATTTCCGGTCTTAATAAAATCATCTAACTGACCCGGCATATAATAAATGTCAGTGATAGGTATCAGTTGTAAGCGGGTTTCTTTATTGACATTATATTTAGCAAAATCGAATGTACTATTGAAGTTATCCTCTACTACTTGGCGAGACTCAGGTGAATCGAGCAATAAATATCCCATAAAGTTCTGAGAAAGCCAATCATCTTCAAAGTGTTTATTTATTCGGGCATAAATTCCGTTTTCCATCTGCGAGTTCTCTGGAAAATCTTTATAGACAGCTCCGACGGTAAAGTTCATTCCATCTACATAAAACACTCTATCTTTCGAACGAATACTTTTGCCTATAGCCGATTCCTTGCCAAACATCCGTTTAGCCATACTTTCAGATATCATTACCTTTTCCGGGTCTTCCAGGCAAGTTGCAATTCCTTCCACCAAAGTCGGTTCGAATACTTTGGGAAAATCCGGATAGCAAGGGATGAATAGTTCTTTAAAACCTCTCTCATCATTTCCCTCTCTTACGTTCACATAGGTTTTACTACTAAAAGAATTCAGCAATGTATAGGCTTCAATATGAGGAGACGAAGTAAAAGCAGCATTCGCTAACGCCTGTGGAATCACTGATGCATAAATATCCTCGTCACCGTGATTCATATCTACCCGGCAAATACGGGATGCGGTCGGATAACACCGGTCGAAAGTCCGTTCATATTGAACCTGCATCATAATCACCAGAAAAGCAGTGAAGGCAACGGTCAACCCTACCACATTCAGAAAAGACGCCATCTTGAAGCGGCACAGTACATTCATAAAGTTTCGTAATATTGTTTTCATCTATACTAATGTTTTTTGTTTTCTATTCTTATTACACCTATCAATATTCAAATTACGTGCCAAAAACAATAAACAGCTATCTATCAAACATATAAAGAAATACAGATATTCAAAACATGTCAAATTATTGGACAGTCCTGTCTAGTTTTTTTACATCGAAAAGCATTCCTCTCCAAGAAATTCATTATTCACGTTTCAGGTTTCAGTTCATTCGGACGTTTGTTTTTCAAGATAACAAACTGAAAGGAGATAAATTGCTTATCCGGAAAGGTCCTATCTTTTGATTTCAAAATAAGGGACTTTTGATCTCAAAACATATATGTTTTGCCAACGAAACATATATGCTTTTTTTAACGGGTAACGACTGCTCTCCCAATGGGTAGGCATCCGTTTCGGAAAAACCTTTAGTATATAACTCAAAAGCCTTGCAGCTTTCCGAAAAAAACTGCAAGGCTTTTGGAACCTGATGACGTTTCAGTATAATCGAATCATATACAGATATTTAAAAGCAACTGAAACCTGAAACGTTATTTTATTTTCCTATGGAGGAAAATCATTCGTTCTCTATTTATTCGCTACGCTATCTACCGGATTGGCATTCGCCGCCTGGAAACTTTGTACAACGACCGCGGCAAATGAGATAAGCAGACAGAACAGACCGGACGCAATGAAATAAAGCGGATTGAGGCTGATGCGGTATGAATAGCCCGACAGCCATTCTTTCATGGCATACCAGACAAGCGGCGTTGCGATAACAAAAGCAATCACCACATAGATCAGGAACGTACCTACCAGCCGGAACAGGATACTCTTATTATCCGACCCGAAAACTTTACGGACCGCTACTTCCTGTGCACGCTGCTGGATGAAATAGGTCGACATAGCCAGCAAACCGAGCAGAGAGATCAGGATCGCGATCAGGGCAAAGATCACTACAATCTTTACCAGGCGTATCTGCGAGTCGAACGATTCCTGTATCTCGTTATCCAGATATTTAGCCTCGAACTCTACCTTGGTCACATCTTCCACTATCCTGGCAATCTCTTTATAAGCAGTGAACGGATCGCCCTCCACCTCTATCAGGATATTCCAGGGCCAACTGTTCGGTTGGTTGAAATCGTGGAAACGCAACATGACCGGCGAACTTTCATCCGTGATCCTCCGTAACTGGAAATCTTTCAGCACACCGAGGATAGGCGCCGGATCATTCCCTTCCAGGTTGAACGACTGGGCATTCAGTGGTAATTCCATATCGCGGAGAGCTCTTTCGGAGAGATACCAGCTCCAGTTATTACCCGATGCAACCTGGTTATCCTGCAAAATCTCAAGCCCCAGCATCTTAAATGCAGCACTATCGAGCACCATCTGCTGAAAACTGAGCGATTTCCCTTCATATACTCCTGTCAGGTTGTTAGTACCGCTGAACGGCGTACCGTTACTGAACCCGATGGACTTGACACAGGTCAACTGACGCAGACCGTCCATAGCCGCGGTTTTCTCGCTGTCCGAACGGAACTGATTTTCGGCAACCAGGATATTCCTCGTATTATATCCCAGCGGGGCCGTTATCATATGATGGATCTGGACACCCATGATCAGGGCTGCCGCCAGGGTAGCGATCGTGATCGTATTCTGGAAAGTGATAAAACATTTACTGAATACCATTTTAGTCTGACGACGGAATGTACCGCGCACCACTTCGATCGGCTTGGAGGCCGAAATCAACAAGGCCGGCAACAAACCGGAAAGCGTTCCGATCAACAGGATTATCCCCGCAGCCACAGCAAACCATACCGGTGTACAGGCTTCTGTCAGGGAAATACGTGTATCCAGCAGTTCATTGGCATACGGCACTGCGGCAATAGCCAGCAGGACACCGAACAGGAACGAAACCAGCGTAAGCAGTAAAGATTCCATCATCAACCGCAGGAACAATTCCATACGGGAAGAACCCAGCAGACGGCGGGTTGCCATCTCTTTTGCCCGTTGGCTTGCCTGGGCTACCGTCAGGTTGATATAGTTGAATATGGCAAAGATCAGGATCAGGATACCGACCGACATCAATACGAGCACGAAGTTGCGGTCGCCACGCTCAAGTGTCGACCACTCGAAATCTTTAAAATAAAGTTCATTCAGCGGTGTAACCGTCACTCCTTTCCATACATCTATCTTATAAGGCCAGAAGATTTCTTTAAAATAGGCATGGATATCGTCGACCCTGTTACTCAGGTCAGCCCCTTCATGCAACATCAGGAAACCGACGGTTGCACCGGCATTGTTATAAGTTGTCTTAGTCAGACCACCGTTAAACTCCCCCATGCGTTCGATGCGTATCAGCATATCGGTGTAAGGCAAAACGGATTTACGGATATCTTCCATCACACCGGTAACGATCACCGAAGTGGAATCGCTGATGCGGATACTTTTCCCCACAGCGTCTGTCTCCTGTCCGAACATTTTACGGGCAAATGTTTCGGAGATCACCGCATTATAACGGTCCTGCAAGGCTCTGTCGGGATCGCCTTCCAATAATTTGAATGAGAAAAAGTCGAAGAAGGTCGAATCGGCGCACATCAGCGATGCCTTCAGTTTCTTATCACCATAAAAAACCTGATGGTTATCCAGGTTATTCGGGATGACAGGACAAACCTTCTCTATCTCCGGATATCTTTCCTGCAAACGGTAAGGGATGGGAACAGCAGTAGCCGGGCCATTCTCATTACCGATCACACAGATACGGTCATGGTTCACATGGAATTTATCCACAGATAATTCCTGTACGGTATAAACAGCGATCAGGATAACGAACATCAGGGAAATAGATAATCCGAATACATCGATCGCAGTATAGGCTTTATTCCTGCTAAGAAACTTCAGGAACGATTTCATGTTCAACAAATTATTCATCATTCAATTTATTTGATATTGACTCATTTCTATTTCATACTACCTGCCGCTCACGCTTTCTATCGGGTTGGCATTAGCAGCTTTGTAACTCTGGAAAAATACCGTTACAAGTGCAATTACAAGACAGAATATACCGGAAACAATAAAGATCAGCGGATTCAGGGAGATCCGGTATGAATAATCGGACAGCCACTGGTTCATGAAATACCAGATGACCGGTGTTGCTACAATAAAGGCCACACCCACATAAACCAAAAATGAACCGATCAGACGGATCAAAATAGCCTGATTATCCGATCCGAACACTTTACGGATAGCCACCTCCTGTGCACGTTGATGGATAAAATAGGTCGACATAGCCAGCAGCCCCAGCATGGAGATAATAACTGCAATCGAAGCAAAGAGCGAAACGATCTTGGTCATCCGGACTTCCGATTCGAACGATTTCTGAACCTGTTCATTCAGATAGGTGGCATTGAAATCCAACCCACCGGAAGCCTCCTTATAGATCTCTTGTATTTTGTTATAAGCTGTATAAGGGTTACCTTCCACTTCGATAAGAATACTCCAGGGGAACATCTCACTCCGTTTGTCGATGCGAAGCATGGCGGGACGCATGTCATTCGTAATATTTCCCAGCTGAAAATCCTGCACAATACCGGCAATCGGCGTTGCATTTTTATTCCATTGGAAACTGGGAGCGTCCTGTGGCAGCTCCATATCACACATGGCTTTTTCGGTGACATACCAGCTCTTTTCTGCTAATTGGTTATCACGGACAATCTTATACCCCAACATATTGAACGCTGTACTATCCATGATGAACTGCTGGAAACCAAGAAATTTACCTTCATATTCGCTGGAAGAATTATTACTTCCGCTCAAAGGCATCCCGGCTGCCAGCCCCACTCGTTTAACGAATGGCTGACGAGCAAACTCATCGATAGCCGCATTACGGTCGGAGTTGTTTGCAAAACCATTCGCAACCTCCAGTATACTATTCGTGTTATAGCCCAACGGTGCATTGATCAAGTGACGCGATTGCAGAATCATGACGATCGAAGCAGCGATCATGGCAATGGTGATTCCATTCTGGAAAGTGATAAACACCTTACTGAACACCATTTTCGTCTGCCTACGGAACGTTCCGCGCACGATATCGATCGGCTTCACGGAAGAAATCAATACAGCCGGTAACAGTCCGGCAACAACGCCAATCAGAAGAATCAAGACAATACCGGCAAGACACCAGCCAGGAGTGAAAGTCGCCATCAGATCGATCTGTGTCTGCAAAAGATCATTCACAAAAGGAACCGCCGCATGTGCCAGCAACCAGCCTATTCCGAAAGAAATTACGGTCAGCAGAGTCGATTCTATCATCATACGTATGAATAAATCTCCACGTGACGATCCTAACAAACGTCTTGTAGCCATCTCCTTCGCCCGCTGACCTGCCTGTGCGACCGTCAGATTAATATAATTGAATATGGCAAAAACCAGGATCAGGATACCTACAGACAAGAGAACGATAACCAAACGCTTGTTCCCTGTTTGAACAGATCCGAAATCGTTCAATTCAGAGAAATAAAGTTCACTCATCGGTATCAAGTTCACTACTTTGGACATATCACGCTGATAAATCCAGAACGATTCCTTGAAATATGCCAGGATATCCGGTATCTTCGGACGCAGGTCGGCACCCGGCTTCATCTTTAAGAAAGCGACTGTCGAGCCGGCATTTCCGGGATGATCCATACTGATCGACCAGTTGTACTCATGAGCCCGCTCCACACGAAACATGATATCAGCATACGGGATCGTCGAGTGTTTGATATCTTCCATAATGCCGCTCACCAGGAAAGAAAGCGAATCGCCGATAATAACGCTTTGTCCGATCGGGTCTTCCGTGCCGAACAGTTTATTGGCGAAAGTCTTTGAGAGAACGACATTGCTTTTGTTTTCCAATACCCGGTTCTTATCTCCTGCCAGGAGTTTAAAAGAGAAGAAGTTAAAGAAGCAGGAATCGACGGGGACTGTTCTGGCAGTTAATTTTTTATCATTGTTTTTTATGATCTGGTTACCCACATTGGTTGTAATAACCGGACAGACCTGTTCGATCTCAGGATAGCGTTCCTGCAGGCGGTAAGCAATCGGCAACGCCGTGCTCGGTCCTCTGTCGTTAGCCAACACATAAATGCGGTCTACATCCTTATGGAACTTGTCAACCGACAATTCCTGTACGGTATAAACGGCAATCAGTATAACGAACATTAAGGAAACAGACAATCCGAATACATCGATTGCCGTATAGGCTTTATTCCTGCTTAAGAATTTGAGGAATGATTTTATATTTAATAGGTTATTCATATTCTTACTGATTTCATTTAGGCGAGAGAATAACATATCCTACCTTCACAGGCTGGATATGTCGGTTTTTCTTTTAAACTTATAAATTTAGCTATATGCTTTGTTATGTATAGAAAATACAATCAAATAAATTCGCTGACAGAAGATACGATGCTACCGTCGAACAGGTTGACGATGCGGTGTGCAAAGCTGGCATCATGTTTGGAGTGGGTTACCATGACGATGGTAGTTCCTTCCTTGTTCAGTTCGGTCAGCAGCTGCATCACTTCGGCACCATTCTTAGAGTCCAGGTTACCGGTCGGCTCATCCGCCAGGATGATCTTCGGGTTGGAAACGACTGCACGGGCAATGGCCACACGCTGTTGCTGACCACCGGATAACTGCTGTGGGAAGTGAGTGGCACGATGGCTGATATTCATTCGTTTCAGGATATCGGTTACCATCTGTTTACGTTCGGCAGCTTTTACCTTCAGGTAAGTCAAAGGCAATTCCACATTTTCATACACATTCAGTTCGTCGATCAGGTTGAAGCTCTGGAATACGAAACCGATATTCCCTTTACGCACCTGGGTACGTTCTTTTTCTTTCAGGTGGCCCACTTCTTTATCGATCAGATAGTAATCGCCGGAAGTCGGGTTATCCAACAATCCCAGAATATTCAACAATGTTGATTTACCGCAACCGGAAGGTCCCATGATAGCAACAAACTCACCGTCTTTCACTTCCATTGAAATATTGTTCAATGCAATAGTTTCAACCTCCTCTGTACGGAAATGCTTACTTAATCCTTCAATCTTAATCATAATGTTATTTTTTAATTCTACGTTATATACTTTGTAATATCTAAAAAACGCTCTGTTTTCTCTATATAATTCAAAATACGTGCCAAACTTAATAATTTACTGATATTCAAACCTATATATTTTATTCTTTTTTCGATGAGTGTCTAATATTTAGACACTCATGTCTAGTTTTTTTACACTCGGCAGCAAATCGGTCATTTATTCTTTATACTTTCCACCGGATTGAGATTGGCAGCCTGGTAACTCTGGATAAATATCGTAACGAACGATACGAATAAACAAAACAGACCGGCTGCTATAAAAATAAGCGGGCTCAATTCGATCCGGTAAGAATAATCGGACAACCATTGCTGCATGAATCGCCAGATGATCGGTGTAGCGATCACAAAAGCAATCAATACATAGACAAGGAAAGTACGGATCAGCCGGTACAATATCTGGGAATTGGTCGAGCCGAATACTTTACGCACCGCCACTTCCGATGAACGCTGCTGGATAAAGTAGGTCGACATAGCCAGCAACCCCAGCAACGAGATCAGGATAGCGACGAAAGCAAAGATCGAAACGATCCGGGAAGTCCTTTCCTGTGCAGCAAATGATTCCTGTATCTGCGTATCTATATATTTCCCTTCAAAGCCGACATGGCCGATACGTTCATATATTTCCTGTATATCTTTATAGGATTCCACAGGATCGCCTTCTACTTCCAGCAGTACATTATACGGGGTCCATTCTTTTATATCATTCTTAATAAGCAATCTGACCGGCTTCTTCTGATACATGATATTCGATAACTGGAAATCTTTCACAATACCGGCAATAGGAATTTCCTGCCCCCACACTTTGATGGAAGGAGAATCTTCCGGCAATTCCATTTCACGCATAGCCTGCTGGTTCAGATAGACCTTTTTAGGACCGGCCAGATGATTATCACGTATTATCTCAATACCTAATATACTCAGAAAAGCCGTATCGGCCTTGAATACCTGAAAACTGACCTGCTTGCCATTGATCTCTTCCGTAGAATTATTCCCCAGGTTAAAAGGAGTGCCCTGTGAAAAAGCGATCCGCTTAACAGAAGCCAGTTGGCTCACCTCATTAGCGAATGTCTCTATATCTGTCTTACTTTTATAAGATTCGACCGGAACATCCATCACATTCGTCGTTTTATATCCCAACGGAGCATGTATGAGATGATTCACCTGTGCCACCATCGTTATGGAAGCTGCCACCAAGGCAATCGTGATCCCGTTCTGAAAAGTAATGAAGAACTTACTGAACACCATCTTGGTCTGTCGGCGGAAAGTACCCCGCACCACTTCAATCGGCTTAGCATTGGAAATCACAATGGCAGGCAACAATCCTGCAAGTATACCGATCAGCAGAATGACAGCTACAGCCAGCAATACATAACCAGGGGTAACAAAGTCCGACAGATTTATACGGGCATTCAACAACCGAGAGGCATAAGGAGAGAAAAATACCGCCAGAAAAGCACCCAAGAGGAAAGAAATGAAAGTCATCAGGGTAGACTCCATGATCAGTCGCAGGAACAGGTCTCCTCTCGACGAGCCCAATAATCTGCGGGTAGCCATTTCTTTTGCCCGGAAAGCCGTCTGCGCCACTGTCAGATTAATATAATTGATGATGGCAAACAGCAGGATAAGTATCCCTACCGAAAGCAGGATCATTACAAATTGCCAGTCCCCTTTAGCCAGCGTATAGGTACCCATATCCGAGAAATAAAAATCCTCCAGAGGATTCAGAAGCACTTTGCTGTAAATTCCTCTTTGATACATCCAGAATACCTCTTTGAAATAAGCAACGATATCATCCGTTTTGGCAAGCAGGTCGGCACCTTCCTTTACCATAATGAAATTGTTGACGGCTCCGGTATTAGAGAACTGGTCGCTGTCCATTCCCTCTTCCATATATTTGAGCTGTTTGATTCCCATCAGGATATCGCAATACGGAATCGTAGAGTTTTGAATATCTTTCATAATCCCGTTCACTTGGATACGGATGGAATCGTTCACCTGAACGACCTGCCCTATCGGATCGCTGTCGCTAAAGACTTTGCGGGCAAAACTTTCGGAGATCACGCCATAGTCATCGGCATCCATCACATGATTGCGGTCGCCAACCAACAGCGGGAAAGAGAAGAAATCGAAGAAAGTCGTATCGGCGAACATTAATTCGGCATTGAAGTTTTTATCGGCCACCGTAACAGATGTATGATAGAATCCCCAGGGAGCGACCGGACAAACTTTTTCTATTTCCGGATACCGTTCCTGCAAACGGTAGGCCAGCTTATAGGCCGATCCGGTATTGGCTTCGCTGCTTAATACATAGATACGGTCGCCTTTCTCATGGTATTTGTCGGTAGATAATTCCTGCACGGAATAAACGGCTATCAATAGGACGAACATCAACGATACGGATAATCCGAAGATATCGATTGCCGTATAGGTTTTATTCCGGCTTAGAAATTTGAAAAATGACTTAAAGTTTACCAGATTATTCATTTGATTTGTGTTTTTAATATTTTATACCAGTGTATGCTAAATGCATATAGCCTGTAAAGAATCAAATAGTGTGCCAAAACAGACAATCTTCTGATATACAACAGAAATGGGTCAGACAGAATTCAAAGAAAATGTCAAATTATTAGACAGCGGTGTAAATTAATTAGACAGTTAAGAGCATAAAAATAAAAAACATCCTACTTTCACAAGCAGGATGTCTAAGTAAATAAATAACTTAAAATCACACCAAACCATGGTGTATATCATTCGATCTCCGGTCGATCGCTGCCCGGTTTCTTTTTGTCTTTATTTGCCTTAGCGATACCGATACGCTGGTTGTAGCGTGCTTTGGTTTCGTCGATCAGGGCATTGACGGAAGTGATGAAGGCGGTAGTTTCGGCCGTAGGCTGTACAATATTATACGATTGTGCAAGCAATAACATTTCTGTATAAAGCGGTTCCATCCGTTGGCGGATCACCTTGCCGTTGTCTATCGCATTAGCAGCTTTATTAGTCGTGCGCTGTTCGGTCAGACGGCTGAATTCGTCGTTGGCAGTTTTCAATTCCGCTAGAACGGAAGTGAGACCCAATGTCGCCACATTGGTTTTATTCGGTTCTTTCTCCATGTCGATCAGCAGTCCGACGATTTGCTGTGTCTCCTGCTGGTCGGCCAACCGGTAAATGCCGACATATGGTTTAACTGCGTTATACAGGCTCACAGCAGCGGTTTTTTGGGCGACAATGGGGCTTTTACGCTTCTGTGAAATATCTGAAGTAAAGAAAACGACGCATTCATCGCGATGTGTATCGACTTCTCTCAGTTGATTTGTCTCATCACTAATAGTCGAAGTATTGACCAGATCAGTCAGTAAAGCCAGATTATCTCCGAATTCCTTGATAAGTTCGTCGGAAAAGCCCAATGCCAGAGGACCGGTCAGATCGACACTTTCGATTTCCGGGCGATCGCCGCCGCCGCTGGCAGGAATAAGTCCCTGAAAACGTGTCATGTGATTGGCATATTCCGTATTATTCAACTGGGATACTGCAAATTCCTTGATTTTCAGATGTGTTTCCATATTAGATTCGTTTTTAATATTAATACTTGTTTAAAAAAACGTTTAAAGATAGGTATTTTAATCGATAGAATTGAAAATCATTGCTTTTATTCTCTCTTTTAATAAAAAAACTTGCGAAATGCAATCCTGAGACCAGAAAGCATTTCGCAAGTGATGTAAAATGGATTCCGGGGGCAGGATTGCACTTCGCAAGTGATACAAAACGGAATCCGGATTCAGGATTGCATTTTGCAAGTGATGTGAAACGGATTCCCGGGTCAGGAAACCATTTCGGGAGCGATGCAATCCCCCGGCAGGTTTCCGGCTGAGGCTCCGACAGTTTTTCCTATTCCGCCTTCAAACTATCCACCGGATTTTCATTCGCCACATTCCATGCCCGCACCAGCACGCAGGTGATGATAACGACGTAGACGAACAGGGCGGCCCCGATAAACATAAACAGACTCAGATGGATGCGTTCGGCAAATTTCTCCAGCCAGCCCTCGGCGTTGATGTAAGCAATGGCGACACCGATGGCCAGGGCCGGAAGGGCGATATAAGAGACATCGCGCGAAAGCATGCGGAGGATACTTTCGGCTGTCGCGCCGTTCACCTTGCGGATGGCTATTTCACGACCGCGGCGGTTCGTCTCGTCGGCCGTGTATCCCAGCAGGCCGATCAGAGCGATGATCAGGGTGACGATGCCGCTGATAAGGATCGCGTCGCGAAAATCGCGATCGTCCTGATACTGGCGGACGATATCCATTTTATAGACGGAGGCCTCGACCACCTTGCCTGTTATTGTTTCGGTAAGGACGCGGTTGACTTCCGCCAGGTTGTCTGCCGACATCGTATTCATCTTTATCAGGATGTTTACGGGAGGATTGTAACAATCGGGCGTAGCATAGAAAAAGACCGAAGCACGTGTATCCGGGCCTTTCAGCGAGCCGATACGGAAATCGTCGAACACGCCGCAGACGGTGAACACCTTGGTGCCATTGCTATGTTCGGACACCATCACGCCTTTGCCGATGATGCTGCCCGTCCAGCCCGCCGTCTTTTCCATCAGGTCGACGAACTTGCGGCTGACCATGATTTTATCGGCGGTGCCCTCTTCCGGGCGAAAGGCGGTGCCTTCGATAACGGGTATCTCCATCAGGTCGAAATAACGGTCGCCTACAAAATACATGTCGGCAATGTTGAAGAGGTCGCGGTCGTCGCCCGGAATATTGATATTATTGCCGGACGGATAGCTGAAAGGCAGTTCGGTGCTGCTCGACACCATTTCTACCTGTGGCAGGCGGCGCAGTTCCTCCATGGCACGTTCGCGCACCTGCTGCTCGACACCACGCGTATCGCAATAAACCAGGTTCTCGTAGGCATAGCCGGGATCACTCGAAATCATCGTGTCATACTGGCGGCTGATGGTTATCAGCAGGGCCACCAGATAGGCAGTGGCAACGAACTGCACGAATAACAGGCAGAGTTTCCAGTAACGCTTCGATTCTTTCACGCTGCGGAAAGCCGATGCCACCGGGATACGCATGAAAAGCCAGGTCGGCACAAGGCCTGTCACCGCGAATACCACCACGCAGATACCCAGTAGGATCGACACGGTAGGCAACGTGAAAAGCGCCGTGAGCGAGGCAGACAACAGTTCCTCTATCTTTCCTTTGAAAAGGACGATCAGCAGAACTGCCAGCAACATCGACAGCAGCAGGTGCAGGAGCGACTCGGAAAGGATCATTCCGAAGATATTCTTTCCCGATGCGCCGTAGCATTTATGTACGGCCACTTCCTTGGCACGGCCGATCAGGGTGGAGATCACCACCAGGATATAATTCAGTACGGCGATGGAGATCAGGATGATCGCCATGAAAAGGAGCATGTAATTCATGTCCTTCACCTCTTTGCTGTTATTATGTACCTCTTGTAGCGGGAAGATGGAATAAGAGAGGTCTACCCCGGCTTTTTTCAGGGCTTCCATATCCTGATTGCGTTCCTGCATGTGGCGGATGGCGGGAGCAAGCCCGTCGGGATCGATGCCCGGGAGCAGCTTCACGTAAGCCACATAGCGGTCGTTGCCCAGCCAGTTGGTCGTGCTCCATTCAGGCATAGCGGCCAGCGAAGCCACGGCGTCGAAACGCAGGTGGCTGTTTTCGGGAATATCCTCAAACACGCCGCCGACGGTGAAAGGAGAACCGTGATTGGTGTCGCGAACGAAAGTTTTACCGATTGCGCTGCCCACGCCGCCCATCTTCTCGGCCAGCGAACGGGAGATCATCACGTAGCCGGGACGGGCCAGGACATCTTTAGGGTCGCCCACCAGGATGTGACGGGGGAAGATGTCGAAAAAACTGGTGTCGGCCAACAGGATCGTAGCGGTATAATACTGTTCTTCGGGAGTCATGATCAACTCATTGTTCTCGCCGATACGGGTATAGCGGGTGGCAAATTCCACACCGGGCACCTCGGCTTTCATACCGGGAGCGACGGCACCACTCACCTGCCCCCAGGAATCCTTTTTACCGTCTCTGTTCAAATCGGATTTAACCAGGTAGATCCGTTCGTTATCCGGATAGAAGTTATCGTACGAGCGTTCGAAGCATACCTTTGCCACCAATACCAGCCCCATCGCCAGGCCGACGGCCAGTGCGAGTATCTTGATCCCGTTGCTCCTTCCCTTCTTGAACAAGGAACGGAGTGCCATGTTAAAATTCTTCATTATCTATCTTTTTAGGTTGATTCATTTGTTCTATTCCGATTTCAGGGTCAGCATTCGCCACCAGCCAGGTACGGTAGACCACCTGTCACAATAAATAGACAGCCCAATTATTCCAATACCAGCACTTCATTATCCTTATAGCTTTCGTAACTTGATACGATCACTTTTTCACCGGCTTCCAGACCTTCGGTCACTTCATAATACTGCGGGTTCTGGCGACCGATCTTGATCTTGCGACGATAAGCTTTTTTACCATCTTTATCCAATACGAATATCCAGCTACCTCCTGTGCTCTGGAAGAATGTACCGCGCGGAATAATGATACTTTCCGTCGGTTGCCCTAATTCCAGATTGATGTAATAAGTTTGTCCGCTACGGATATTGTCAGGACGTTCGCCGGTAAAGACAAAGTCGGTACGGAATTTACCTTCACGAACTTCCGGATATACTTTACGTACTGCCAGTGCGAAGCTTGTTCCCTGACGGTCGAAAGCTGCACCCAGTCCCGGTTTAACGCGGTCGATATAATGTTCATCGATCATGGCTTCTATCTTATAATCGGAAAGGTCGTTGATCTGACCGATCTTCATACCGGCTGACACATTCTGTCCGAGGACTACATCAAGCAAACCCAGTTCGCCGTTGATCTGTGAGCGGACATTCAGATGTTCTTTCCGTTCGTGTACCAATTGAATGTTACGGCGCATATTAGCCAAACTCGTTTCCATTTCATCCATCTGGATCGTACGGGAAATCGAGTCCTGGCGCAAACGTTCAACGACAAGAGCATACTTCTTGGTTGCCAGTTCATAATCTTCCTTGGCTTTCAGAAATTCTTCCTTGGCAATCAGGTTTTCATCGTAAAGCTTCTTTTGTTGCGTATAAGCACGGCGTGAACGGGCGATGTCGACATCGAGCTGGGCTTTCTCCAACTGGTTATTCAGCTTGTCCTGTTCCATCGCTACCTGGGTATTACGCAGGAAGTTCTGTTTTTCAGCCAACTGGGCTTCCGCATCCAGTATCTGCAAATCGAGGCCGGAGTTGGAAAGACGGACAATGATATCCCCCTTTTTCACCTGGGCTCCTTCCTCAACAACCTTTTCCTGTACGATACCACCCTCTTCAGGACTTAACTGTACCACTGTGATAGGTTGAACCTGTCCGTCCACACGAACAAAATCGTTGAACTGCTCCTTGGTCACATTACCGATACTTATTCCACGGGCATCTACTTTCAATGTCGATGCATGATCGCCGAAAATGATCCATCCGACCAATACCAGGAATAAAACACCACCACCTACATAAGGTAAATGTTTCTTTTGAATGCCTTTTTTCTTTTCTAATTGTATATCCATCGTTGTATATTTTTATTTCTTTATTGTTTGTTCCCTATTATTCGCGTTGTCTCAATGAATACCTTCGATCAAAGGTTTACCTTTATAATAATCTACTAATTTGCATTTCAACAGATACATCAGTTTCCGTTGTAACAGGTCTGCTTTTGATAAAAGCAATGTATTCGCACTCGTTTGCAGGTCGATCGGACTCATCAAACCCTCCTCAAATTTGCGCAAAGTAACCTGATAGGCAATTTCATCTGCTTTCGCTTTCTTATCCATCTGAATAGTCTCTTTAGCGTATCCTTCCCGATCGAGAATAGCCTGTTCGATAGCGGTCTGCAACTGACGGAGCACTTCGGTCTGCTGTTCCTGGGCAATGCGCATATTATTACGTGCTTTACGCAGGTTAGTCAAACGGCTCAAACCGTCAAAGAGCGGAAAGCTCAGGTTGAAAGAAACATATTCACCTCTATTATTTTTAAACTGATTCCCAAAAGAAGCGGGGGCTTGTTCAGCTTTCAGGTTCTCATAATAATTCGTAGAAACCCCGGCAGAGAAAGAAATAGAAGGCAACAAACGCCCTTTTGCCATCAGATATTGCATTTTATAGGATTTCAACTGAAGTTTTGCCTGTAAAGCTGTCGGATTATTTTCAGATGCGTAATCATATATTTCATCGATCGACTCCAACATGGTTGCATACGATTTATCCAAAAGCATGGTATCGACATCCAGCTCCATGTCAGAGGGGTAATTCATATTTTGCTTCAAAGTAAGCATCGCTGTATTAAGTAAATTCTGTTGATGGGTCAGATTGTAATCGTTGGCCGCTACCTGGGCTTCGATCTGTGCCACATCTGCTTTACCCTTCAATCCGAGTTCTTCCTGACGGCGGGTTTTGTACAGAATACGACTATTTTCTTCCAGCTGTTCGGCAGCCAGCTTAACGGTTCCCTGATAATACACTACATCCATAAAAGCCTGCATCGTATTAATGGCCAGATCATCTTTCGCCTTTTGGATATCGTTCATACCTAACTGACGGTTTGCTTTTGCCATACGCCATTGGTTGACCAATTGTCCCCCGTTAAATATAGGGATGGAAACTCCCAGGCTATATCCGTTATTGAAAGTAGATGTATTATTATAAACGTTAGTCTCCGGGTCGATCGAACGTCCAAAACTATATTGTGCACCAACACTGGCACTCATAGACGGAAAGAACGAAGCTACAGCAGAATTCAACTCTGCCTTATAAGAATCACTCGTATAAGCTTGTTTCTTGACTTTCGGACTGTTCTCAACGGCATAATGCATGCATTCATCCATTGTCCAGAGCTTTTCCTGGGCCATGGCGACTGTTGCCAGGCTAAACGAAAGAATCGATGTGAATATTATCTGTTTCATTTTTGTGTTATTTTCTGCCTATAGAAAGGCAAAGACTGTGCCAAACCATTTAAAGCATTATTTATCAATATATTGACAAAATAGGTATTTTCTCAAAGTGTAAAAAAATTAGACATTGGTGTATAAATATTAGACAACTGCTATTTATTCGTTTCATCCTCCTATTTTATCTGTCTAAATATTAGACAGTGGTTAGGAAGTATAAAACCGAACCTGTATCTTTGCACTATAATATAGATATTATCATATATATGGCTAAACAAGGCACCATACTGGTCGTGGACGACAACAAGGGGATTCTTACCGCAGTACAGATGCTGTTAGGCACCTGCTTTGAGAAAGTGATAACCATCTCTACCCCGAATAAAATCAAGACAACCCTGCACAATGAAGACGTGGACGTTGTTTTACTCGATATGAACTTTAGTGCCGGGATCAATACCGGCAATGAAGGACTTTTCTGGCTTTCTGAAATAAAGAAGGAAGACCCGTCGGTACAGGTGGTTCTTTTTACCGCTTACGCCGACATAGACCTGGCAGTAAGGGGGATCAAGGAAGGTGCTACCGACTTCGTTGTCAAACCCTGGAATAATGCCAAGCTGCTGGAAACCTTGAAAACAGCTTATGATATCCGGACAGCGAACAGAAAAGGGATTCCTCATGAAAGTAACAAGCAGGTTGTCTCCAAAGAAAGCGGTATGTTCTGGGGCGAAAGCAATGCAATGCAACAACTCCGCAACCTGATCGAGAAAGTAGCTAAAACAGATGCCAATATCCTGATCACCGGAGAGAACGGAACCGGAAAAGAAATGCTGGCCAGAGAAATACATATGTTGTCGAACCGCAAAAAGGAGGCAATGGTCCCCGTAGATATGGGTGCCATTACCGAAACATTGTTCGAAAGCGAACTGTTCGGTCATATGAAAGGTGCCTTTACCGATGCACGTGCCGACCGCCCGGGTAAATTCGAGGCAGCCAACAACGGAACGCTTTTCCTGGATGAGATAGGAAATCTCTCCTACCATTTGCAGGCTAAACTACTGACCGCCATACAACGCCGCAGCGTAGTGCGAGTAGGGAGCAACACGCCTATCCCGGTAAATATTCGTCTGATTTGTGCAACGAACCGCGATTTACAGGATATGGTGCAAAAAGAACAGTTCCGCGAAGACCTTCTATATCGTATCAATACGATACATGTAGAAATCCCCTCCCTCCGCGACAGACCCGAAGATATCGTACCGTTAACAGAGATATTCCTCTCTAAATATTGTAATATCTACGGAAAACCTTCCATGCGCCTGAGTGCGGATGCAAAGGAAAAGTTAAAACAACAACCCTGGTTCGGTAATATCCGCGAATTAGAACATACGATCGAAAAGGCGGTAATCATATCGGAAGGGGAAACGCTCGACAGTTCGGATTTCGATTTTCCCCGGAAGAAAGAATCTCCGTTGAAAGAGGCTACCACACTGGAAGAAATGGAATACAACATGATCAAAAATGCCATGGATAAATACAATGGCAATCTTTCGCTCGTTGCCAGCCAGCTGGGTATTTCACGTCAGACGCTATACAATAAAATCAAACGTTACGAATTGTAATAATGTTAAAAGGCATATATCATAGTCTGACTTTCCGGCTGGGTCTGTTCGGAATATTTACCGTCTGCGGAACCTACTTCGCTATGACCCGCCAATGGGAATGGTTCATTCTCATTCTTATCGGCTGGATCTATTCCATTCGGATGATGAGTGAACTATACAAACGCAATGCCCAAAAGGTAGCCTTCATGTTCGATGCCATCGATAACAGCGACTATGCCTTCCAATATGCGACCCGAGGTCGTTCTTCCAATGACAAACTGGTCAGCGAATCGCTGAACCGTATCACCCAGATACTTTTCCAGGCAAAAGCTGATGCTGTCCAGAAAGAGAAGTATTATGAACTGATCATGAACTCGGTCAATACCGGCATCATCGTATTGGATGATATCGGAAATATCTACCAGAGCAACAACGAGGCACTCCGTTTGCTGGGGCTTTCCGTCTTTACCCATGTCAAACAGTTGGCCCGCATCGATGATAAACTACAGGCTACGATCGCTAATATCCTCCCTGGGGATAAACATCAGATATCATTCGTAAATGAACGCGGTACGGTCAACCTGTCTATCCGTGTATCCGAAATGACCCTCCAGGAAAAACATGTACGTATCCTGGCTATCAACGATATCAACAGCGAACTGGATGACAAGGAAATCGATTCATGGATACGTCTGACCCGGGTACTGACACATGAGATTATGAACTCCGTCACCCCTATCACATCACTGAGCGACACCTTGTTATCCATCCATGAAGATGCCGATAGCGAGATTCGGAACGGACTGGAAGTGATCAGCACAACCGGTAAGAGCCTGATCTCATTCGTCGAATCCTACCGCAAGTTCACCCATATCCCGACTCCCGAACCATCGTTATTCTATGTACAGAAATTCGCCGAACGGATGATAAATCTGGCCCGTTATCACAACAATTTCCCTAATATAACGATTAATATACATATAGAGCCGACCGACCTGATCGTTTATGCAGATGAAAAACTGATTACGCAGGTTGTACTGAACCTGCTGAAAAATGCCATGCAGGCCATCGGCAGCGAACAGCCGGACGGACAAATAGAACTGAACGCATCTTGTAACCCGGATGAATCCGTGATCATCGAGGTAAGCAACAACGGTCCCTGTATCCCGCCGGAAGAGGCGGAACATATCTTTGTCCCGTTCTTCACCACCAAAGAAGGCGGCAGCGGTATCGGATTATCTATCTCACGGCAGATCATGCGGCTTTCAGGCGGTAGCATCGCGTTGAAGAGCAATCCGGCAATAAACAAAACGTCGTTTATTCTGACATTCCCGTAAAAAAACGGAGAATGCCTCTTACAATATTTTTAATAGAAACTGGTTTGCTAAAAAAGACATCAGGAAAGAACAAAAAGAAAGTAACTAATATTAGGAAATACAAGCAATAAAAACATGAAACTACTAGACAAACTCAAAATCAATCACAAACCTCGTCCCGGAGGATTAGACCTTTTGAAATATATCGGTCCCGGATTATTAGTCACTGTCGGATTCATCGACCCGGGAAACTGGGCTACCAACTTAGCCGCCGGATCCGAATTCGGTTATGCCTTACTATGGGTCGTAACCTTTTCATCCATCATGCTGATCATCATTCAACATAACGTAGCCCACCTGGGGATCGTCACAGGACTTTGCTTATCCGAAGCAACCAACAAATATTTGCCCCGCACACTCAGCCGACCTATTCTCGGTTCGGCCATGCTTGCCAGTGTATCCACCTCACTTGCAGAGATATTGGGTGGTGCCATTGCGTTACGGATGCTATTCAGTATACCGATAAAGATCGGTGCGGTGATCGTTACGGTGGCCTGTCTGATCATGTTGCTCAGTAACACATACAGTAAAATAGAACGCTGGATCATCATGTTTGTCTCTATCATCGGATTGTCTTTCTTATACGAACTGGCTTTGGTCGATGTCAACTGGGGACAAGCCGTGCAGGGATGGGTAAAACCTTCTTTCCCTGAAAATTCTATGTTAATCATTATGAGTGTACTCGGAGCCGTAGTAATGCCGCATAACCTGTTCCTGCATTCGGAAGTGATACAAAGCCGTGAATGGAACCTGGAAGACGAATCCATCATCAAGAAACAATTGAAATACGAATTTTACGACACACTCCTGTCGATGGTTATCGGCTGGGCAATCAATTCGGCAATGATCATCCTGGCTGCAGCCACTTTCTTTAAGGAAAAGATAGCTGTAGACGAACTGGATCAGGCACAACAATTGCTGGTTCCGCTGGTCGGGAACAATGCCGGTGTTATCTTTGCCGCCGCATTATTACTCGCCGGTATTTCTTCGACGATCACATCCGGAATTGCCGGAGCATCCATCTTCGCCGGTTTTTACGGAGAAGCATACAACCACAAAGACTTACACTCCAAACTGGGTGTTATTCTTTCATTCGTTCCGGCATTGCTTATTATCTTCCTGATCGGCGACCCATTCAAGGGATTGATCCTTTCACAGATGCTGTTAAGCGTCCAGCTTCCTATCACCGTTTTTACACAGGTGTATCTCACTTCCAGTAAAAAAGTGATGGGCCAATATGTCAATTCACGTTCTACCACAATCCTGTTGCTGTTGTTGGGAACGATGGTGACCGTCCTGAATATCGCCTTATTGATCAGTTTGTTTTAACAAAATATTTATTCCGGACTATTTCAATCACACCCGGCAGGATGGAGATAAAAATGATAAGGACAATCAGAAGCTCCAGATTCTTTTGAACGATCTCCATTCCGCCGAAGAGATAGCCTGCATATGAAAATAAAACCACCCAGACAATCCCTCCTACGATATTATACGAAGCGAAATAGCGGTAATTCATATGCCCCATTCCTGCTACGAACGGAGCGAACGTACGCACAATGGGAACAAAGCGAGCAAGGATAATCGTTTTTCCTCCGTGCTTTTCATAAAATTTATGTGTTTTCTCCAGATAACTCTGTTTGAATATTTTCGAATTAGGATTGCTGAACAGTCTTTCGCCGAAGAACCGGCCTATTACATAGTTAGAAGCATCTCCCAGTACGGCAGCAGTAATCAGCACCAGTACAATCAGATGCACATTCATCGGATTACCCGGTAAAGCTGCCAAAGCTCCCGCCACAAATAACAACGAGTCACCCGGAAGAAAGGGAGTGATCACCAACCCCGTTTCACAAAAAATGATCAGAAACAAAATGGCATATATCCAGATGCCGTAGGTTGACACAAGTGCAGCCAGATGGGCGTCGATATGCAGCACAAAATCAATCAGGAGATTGAAGTATTCCATATAAAGTATTATAATCTGTTCGATAAAATTAAGGCACAAATATAGGAAAAAACTTGTATTGCTATGCAGCGAATAAAGAAATCGCTACCTTTGTTCCGTTAATAAAGAAATAACATATTTTATAACAGATATGAGCGATATCAAAACGAACGAAGAAGAAGGCAAAAAGAGCCTGAATTTTATTGAAGCAAATGTTGAAAAAGATCTGGCAGAAGGAAAGAACGGCGGACGCATACAAACTCGTTTTCCACCTGAACCAAACGGTTATTTGCATATAGGACACGCCAAAGCAATCTGTCTGGATTTCGGTATTGCAGAACGTTACAACGGAATTTGTAACCTTCGTTTCGACGACACGAACCCTGTAAAAGAAGATACAGAATATGTCGATGCAATCAAAGAAGATATAGAATGGCTTGGATTCCATTGGGGTAACATCTATTACGCATCCGACTATTTCCAGCAATTGTGGGATTTTGCTATCCGTCTGATCAAGGAAGGAAAAGCCTATATCGACGAGCAGAGTTCGGAAGTTATCGCCCAGCAGAAAGGAACTCCGACCCAGCCGGGTATCGATAGTCCGTACCGTGACCGTCCTATCGAGGAGAACCTGGCTTTGTTTCAGAAAATGACTGACGGAGAGGTAGAAGACGGAACCATGGTGTTGCGTGCCAAAATAGACATGGCTAATCCGAATATGCACTTCCGCGATCCGATTATCTATCGCGTATTGAGGACCGCACATCACCATCGTACAGGTGACAAATGGAAAGTCTATCCGATGTACGACTTTGCACACGGACAAAGCGACTTTTTTGAAGGTGTTACACATTCACTTTGTACCCTGGAATTTGTGGTACACCGCCCGTTATACGACCTGTTCATCGATTGGCTGAAAGAAGGTAAAGACCTGGACGACAACCGTCCCCGTCAGACTGAGTTCAACAAGTTGAATCTGAGCTATACATTGATGAGTAAGCGTAACCTGCTTACGTTGGTAAAAGAGAAGTTGGTAGACGGTTGGGACGATCCCCGTATGCCGACTATCTGCGCATTCCGCCGCCGTGGTTATTCCCCCGAATCTATCCGTAAGTTTGTCGATAAGATCGGATACACCACCTACGACGCCCTGAATGAATTTGCCTTGCTGGAAAGTGCCGTTCGTGAAGACCTGAACGCCCGTGCCACACGTGTATCCGCTGTGCTCGATCCGGTGAAGCTAGTTGTTACCAACTATCCGGAAGGACAAGTGGAAGAGATGGAAGCCATCAACAATCCGGAAGATCCGGAAGCTGGCAGCCATATCATCGAATTCAGCCGCGAATTATGGATAGAAAAAGAGGACTTCATGGAAGATGCTCCGAAGAAATTCTTCCGTATGACTCCCGGACAGGAAGTGCGTCTGAAGAATGCATACATCGTAAAATGTACAGGCTGTAAGAAAAACGATGCAGGTGAAGTGGTAGAAGTTTATTGCGAATACGACCCGAACACCAAGAGCGGTATGCCGGACAGCAATCGTAAGGTGAAAGGTACTTTACACTGGCTAAGCTGTGCACATAGCTTACCGGCAGAAGTCCGCCTGTACGACCGTCTGTGGAAAGTCGAGAATCCCCGCGATGAACTGGCTGCTATCCGCGAAGCAAAAGATTGCTCCGTACTGGACGCCATGAAAGAGATCATCAATCCGGACTCTCTGAAAATATTGACAAACTGCTACGTTGAAAAATATCTGGCAAATGCCAAACCATTAGATTATTTACAATTCCAGCGTATCGGTTATTTTAATGTAGACAAAGACTCTACGCCGGAAAAGCTCGTCTTCAACCGTACCGTATCTCTGAAAGATACCTGGAGCAAGGTTAAGGACAAGGCTTAACAATGTGCCAATTAAATTATTCCCTATGAAAAAAGAAGATATCTCACGCTTGTTACAACGTTATCTGTCTGCCCGCGAAATGGGAAAAGAGCCTTATTTCGATGCAGATGAAATCGATGAACTGTTGGGTAGCTTTGAAGAATCGGATAATTATGAATATTTCGATGAAGTTTTAACCTTAGGGTTAAAGCTTCATCCCGGTAATACAGATTTACAGATCAGACAGTGCAAGCTTTACGTCTATAATGAAGATTATGAGAGTGCAATGGCTTTGATCGACTCAATCGCTGAAACAGACAACCAGGACCTCGACTTATTACGATTGGAATGTTACTGTATGCTCGACCGGTATGATAAGCTGATCGAATATACGGAAAGGCTGATCGAATCTGATTGCGAATATCTGGAGACTATATTCGAATGCACCGCTCCCCTTCTGAGTGATATGGAAATGACGAACGAAGCACACGATTTCATACGTCGTGGTATCGATCTGTTCCCTGACAACCTCACTCTGAAAGATGAGCTATGCTATAACATGGAGATGAAAGGAGATATCGACGGGGCGATCAGTATGTGTAACGAACTGATCGATAAAGAACCCTACTCCTACGAATCCTGGTTCACGCTCGGACGCCTGTATTCGATCAAATCGGAATTTGAGAAAGCAATCGAAGCATTCGACTTCGCACTAACCTGCGATGACTCGGACCCGGAGCTGAAAATACTGAAAGCATACTGCCTCTACATGAATGAGAATTATGAAAAGGCATTGGAAGTTTATCAGGACATCGATGCCACAATCGAAATAGCAGAACGTATCAAACCGCTTATGGCCGAATGCTATATCAAACTCGAGGATTTCGAAGGAGCATATAATTTACTGAAAGACATTATCGGTAAAAAGGTAACCTCCAACGAACCGGCAGCCTACATCAACTTTATCCGGTGTTGTGCCGAGACAGAACGCGACAAAGAAGCGTCCAAGACGCTTAAGAAAGCAATCGAGCTGTTCCCCAACAATGTCCGGATACTCTCTTTACTGGCTCTGACCTATGTGGAAAACGGAGAAGACAAGTTGGCTATAGAGACCACCGAACGTCTGTTCAATGTTCTGGATAAAGGGGAGAACTATCAGCCCGAAGATTACGAAAGTCTTTTCCATGCAGGTCAGTACCTATATATGAAAGGAGATATCGATAAGGCAATCAAATATTATAATAAAGTATACGCCGTCAATCCGGAGTTACCTTATATGCACCTTCATATGGCTATGGCTTACCTGGCAAAGGGTGACATGAAGCATTTCGGTGAACACTTCAGCCAGACATCTCCGAAAGAATTGGTAAAATACCTGGAAGAATCCGGTATCGATTTCAGTGATGTAGAGCAGCAACTGATGGGAAAACATATCCCACCGGAAGATCTGACGAAGGAATTTCTCAATAACAAAGACAATAACAACTAATGGACAGAAATCTAAAAGACTACGGTCTCCTACTTTTGAAAGGCATGGGAATGGGCGCAGCCGATGTTGTACCCGGTGTATCAGGCGGTACGATTGCCTTTATTGTTGGTATTTATGAAGAACTGATCGATTCGATCAAGAGTATCAATGGAGCAAGCCTGAAGTTACTCTTCACCGGCAAGATCGCCTCATTCTGGAAAGCGATAAACGCCAATTTTCTGTTGGCTATCGTTGCCGGTATCGCTATCAGTATCTTTTCGCTGGCAAAGATCATTACCTGGTTGCTGGTTACGCATCCGATCCTCGTATGGGCATTCTTTTTCGGTTTAGTACTGGCTTCTACCTGGTTCGTTTCAAAAGATATCAAGCAATGGAACTGGAAAACAATACTGAGTTTTATTATCGGAGCCGTCATCGCTTACTATATAACTGTTGCCACACCGGCAGAGACTCCGACTAACTTATTCTTTATTTTCCTTTGCGGGGCCATAGCGATCTGTGCCATGATCCTTCCCGGTATTTCCGGTAGTTTTATCCTGGTCTTATTAGGAAAGTACTTCTATATTATGGAAGCGGTAAAGACTCTCAATATACCGGTCATGCTTGTATTTATCTGTGGGGCAGCCATAGGTATTACCTCTTTCTCCCGTGTACTTTCTTTTGCCTTACGCCGGTTCCATGATACGACCATTTCGGTACTGGCCGGTTTTATGCTGGGTTCACTGAATAAAGTATGGCCGTGGAAAGAGACGATCGAGACATATACCGACAGCCACGGAGTAATCAAACCGTTGGTAGAAGCAAATATCTTGCCCAACCAACTGGTATGGGAAGCAGTAGGATTAATGATTTTCGGATTCGCTATCGTCTATTTCCTTGAAAAATTATCCATGAAAGGAGCTAAAGCTTAAAAAAAATCTCTTCCCTATGCTCACGCACAAGGAAGAGCCTGTTCTCTCGCCAAAGAGAACCTCATCAATTATGTTAACCTTATTCAAGGTCATAGAAGGGAGCAGTTCGCCAGAGTTGTTCCCTTCATGTTGAAAACACACATATTCTTAGTATTGTTTATCTTTTTACCTTATTTATTAGCAAATAACATGCCAGAATCGTATCTGTCTGATAATTAGCAATATTAAATAAACCGGACATGTCCGATAGTGGACAGTTGCCCGGTTTTGCTTATTGTATATCCGGCAACGCCATTTATAATGCAAATGGCGTGCCAAAATACACAAACACCTATCTATCAAATATATAAATATTACACACAAATCTAAATATGTCCAATTATTAGACACTGATGTACAAAATTTAGACAGTTATTACCTTACATCATATCTTGTAAAGAAATAAAAACAGGCCATAAACAGGACAGCAATTGTAATTATCATAGCAATCAGGTAGCCGCTGATAAATTCGATACGCTGGCCGAACGATGCAATCTGTTCCTGATATTGCGGGATCTGGTCGACAGCGACAGACTTTTTACTGGTAGAATAATCTTCATAAGGATTATACCAGTGCGGACTACCGGGATCATTCGCATCTATATCTTTAAACCATTGCAGGAACCGTTCCTGAAAAATATGCAGATCATTCCAGTTTTTCTGGAAACGCAGGTAACCGCCTCCCAGGAAAGCTTCATTCATATAATCGAACTGGGCGATCGGTGAAAGCAACGTAAAATTACGAGTCTGCTCGAACTGACGGAACTGCTGCAAGTAATAGGCATCATTAAACTTTTTATCGTTATTCATCAGGTTTGTCTGGTTCTTTGCACGCAACTCATGGCGAGGGAAAAACGCATCGCCACCATTGGACGACCAACTGCCCGGAGGCGCATTACGGTTAATGTCGTCACTTGCTTCCCGACGCTTACGGTCTACCTCTTCCGATGCCGGTATGCCGAATAGCTTTTTCGCCCAGAACACAGATGTATTAGGAATAATAACCGCAGCAAACAGCCAAAAGCAAAGAGATATGAGCAGACTGATATTGGAATAACGCGTTACGACCGACGATAACAGACCGAATACTGCGAAAGTAGTGATAAACAACAGACTGATCAACACAAATCCGCCCGTCTCCATCAAAAAGCTTCCGTTCAGCTGCACCTGTCCCGAAACAGCCAGAATAAGCAAACTGATTATTATACCGACCAACTCCATCATTCCCACGATCGTAACGATACTGAGCAATTTACTGCACAGGAAAGTACGCCGCGGCACAGCATTGGAAAAGACCAGTGCCAGCGTCCTCTCCTCCTTCTCGCCCGATATCGCATCAAAAGCAAAAAGCAACGTGATAAAACTCAGAAACATGGAGACGATAAACGACCAGCTCAGGCTGTCCCCACGGCTTAATAACGGATTGTTGCTATCGTGACGCACCGAGTAACCGAACACATTGTAAGCGCTATATTCGATACGGTTAGGTAAATAGCTCTCTTTACAATCTGCAATTACACTGTTTTCACGCGGAGAAGTCACAAAACTATTCCGTTGGGTCGCGACTTTCGACACATTCTCGGCACGTTTAGTCAATGATTCCTGCTGAGCCTGGTTGTATTTGGCGTAATTATCGTGCATACCTTTAAAAGAAGAGACAAATGAAACACTTCCCAAACTAAAGACTAGCACAACAATTACAAAAGAAACCTGAAAACGCAGACTATATAAGTAGTTCTGCAATTCCCGTATATATAAAGTTGTAAACATAACTGCAATTATTTATTATCTGACATCATATTTCATAAATGATACGATTGTACCGACCAACAATACGATCGCCAATCCCAGTAAGGCACATAAGCGTCCCAATGCATCACCCAAAGCAGCAGAAAGAGCTACCGGCTGAGAAACATAACGAGGCACGCTACTGGTATCTAAATACGGGAATTCACTATTACCTCTATCATATCTCCTCATGGCTGCTTCATCTCCCGAATCCAATTCGGCACGGGTTGGAAAATCTTCTAATGCCTGCCCCGTAAAGTAAGAAATTGATTCAAACAACTTATGATCTTTGAAATAAGTAATAAGGCTCTCCCGGTAATTGCGAAGACTCTCCATATATTTCAGAAAACAATTCGCATTGGTATGACACAAAGCATCTGTTGCCTGGCTAAACAATTCGGAAGGAGACAACCAGGCTATAGCCTGCTGCAAATGTTGCTGCCGCATCAGTCCATCCAGGTAATCGCGTTGCAAAGCCCATTTCTTATCCGCATTATTCAACATGACAGGGGTTGACCAAATCTGCATCTGCTGATGAAATAAGGGAGTTTCGCGCGGTCCTCCGGCCAGTTCCAGGTATTCCGGACCATCCCCATTACAATTATTGTAACTCAGGTATTTCATATTCACCCGTTGAGCAGCAAGCGGCCTTTCTTCATCATATTCTTTATAATATGTTTCGTCATAATCGCTCATCGCCGCCTGTACATTGTCATACAGAGGTGCTTTCGAGATACTCTGGGAAAGATAAGTGGCAATATTGGGCATCAGGAAAAGGAACCAGATCCAACATAACAGGCTGATGATAATGGAGGATGACGAATGTGTTACCCTGCTGGAAATAAACATTCCCAATAAAAGGAACACCAGCATGTAAATAACAGAGGTCAGAAAAAGCAATGCCAGACCACCCCAGTCGGATACTGAAAAAGATATTCCCGGATTGACCACGATAATCAGACAAGCCAACAGGTAACAAAACAACAAAATAGGAAGCAATATCAGCAACAGTCCCAATAACTTGCCTATCAGGAAGGAGATGCGGCTCACCTGTCCTGTAAATGTCAGTTTCATCGTCCCGTCTTCCCGTTCACGGGTGATGGCATCGTACGAAAAGACAAGTGCCAACAACGAAATAAGGATAGCGATCACCTTTGAAAAGTCTATCGAGAAGAAGGCATTCAACGACGGATTATCACGGGTAATCGTATGGCCTGAAGGAAACAACGGATATTCCCAGAAGGCGATTTTTACCTTGTTTCCCACATTCGTCATAATACCCGTACTAAAAATACTTAGCGGTTCAGGCTCCTGAACGATGGTAGGACGTACCGCCGACCACACCCGGCTCTCTTTCAATTCCCTGTCCGCCTGCGCCTGTTCGATCTTATAGACGCGAACCTGGTTCTCGTAATTGTCCACACTGACGATGATCGTAAACGGGATCACCAGGAGGCAGAGCACAAACCCTATAATAAACCTGACTGACAACAAGTTCAGCAGGAAATCTTTCTTTGCTATTAACCAAATCATATTATTTATCGTATTAGACAGTTTGTACTCTTATTCTAAAATAGCTTCCTGCATATAATCCAGATAGATCCGTTCCAGGTCGTCCTGAAGGAACTCTTCACGGCTACGGAGCATGACAAGACGCCCTTCCTTCATAATACCGACACGGTCGGCCACTGCTTTGGCACGGAAGAGGTCGTGGGTGCACATCAGGATACTTTTACCGGCATTGCGCAGGTTGATCAATATCTGCATCAGCTCGGCAGCACTCTTGGGATCGAGTCCGGTAGTCGGTTCGTCCATAACGATGTTGTTGGCATCTTTGATGATAGCGATGGCAAGACCTACTTTCTGGCGCATACCTTTGGAGAAGGTTTTCAACTTGCGTTCGAAGGCTTCTTCCTGAAGGCCGACACGGCGCATGACGTTATAATAATCGTCTTTTGTCAGATTCGTCTTCCCTCCCAGGCGGGCAAAGAAATCGAGGTTCTGACGGGCGGTGAAGTTACCGTACAGCATGACGTTTTCAGAAACGAAAGCGACATGATTCTTGGTTTCCAACGGGTTCTCCATCACATCGAAACCGTCGATCAGGGCATGACCCGAAGTCGGTTCGATAAAGTTCAGGAAGATATTGATGGAGGTGGTCTTTCCGGCACCGTTAGCTCCTAACAGGAAGAATATTTCTCCCGGTTTGATTTCCAGATTCAAGGCATCCAAAGCCAGGTTACCGTCTTCGTATCTCTTTGTTAAATCGATTGCTTGTAACATAGTGTTCTTATTTATATTGTTATTATTTTTTTATTTCTACTTAAGTGACTTAGCCATTACAGGTTCATTTGCCGTCGGTTTTAACCGACGGTTTACAAATTGTTTCTCTTCTTCGGCTTTAGCCACATTTATCTTAAATAGAAAAACTGTTTAAAATAGGACTAAAGTCCAAAGAGATAGATCATTTACCAGTCCGTCAGCTAAAGCAGACGGCAAATAAACCTGTAATTAAGCATGTCCCATTTATAATTGATGCCCTATGCCCGGATAGGCTCAAATCTTTATAACTTACCGCTTACTGAGCTTCATCCCGAACCAGACAATTCCGCCTACAAAGCCAATTAGCAACAGGATTAAAAAGATTGTTCCGAAGATAGATGTGGCGGCGTTTACCTGGATGCGGACTGTCTTATCCTCTGTATCCACCTTGCGGTTATCCGCCATGGCTTCCGTCTTGATCTTTACTTCCTGGGCACCTACTCCACCGTCTTTCGGCGAGATGATGGTTACCTGTACGGTCATCTCCTTTTCCGGATCCAGGCTGCTGATCACATCCGGTTCGATGCGGGTATCCCAACCCAAAGGTCTCTCGGCAGTCAACTTGATATTATCCAGGCGACGGCTACCACCGTTACGTACGGTCACATCCATTGTCACTTCTTTTCCAACGGTTGTTTCGTGGTAGAGGTTGTTTGCACGCACTTCGATCTTTCCTTTTCCACGAGGGATGATCTCCAGATTTTCGCTACCGGCCTTCTCGCCGTTAGAGGCAGAAACAGTCTGAACCTGGAACTTGATCGGCTGGTCGATCACTACTTGCTGGTCGTCGCGGTCGGGTAAATATACCTGCAAAGATAACTTCTTTATGTTTACGCCCTGCGCAAATTTGATCTGGGTCACTTTACTTTCTCCGTCCATAAAGTCGTAAGTGATCTGACGCGGCAGATCGAGTACTTCCAAACGATATACATCGTCCGAAGTAGAGAAGCGTTCGAGTGTCAGATCATACGTAGCCTTACTGCTCAGGTCCGCTTCCTGACTGAACTGCATGGAGGAAATATCGATCACATTCACACTGGCATCTTTCTTCAGATAGATGTTCTTCTCATCCTTGCGGTTATTGTAGTTCAACGACACCGTAAGGTTCTCCGCATCTTTCAGCAATTCAAAATCGGCAGTCGCCACCTTTCCCAGTTCGATAAACGGCACACGGTACTCGTACGGCGAACCGATAATTGTCTTCGATTCGTTATCGACCAGCGATACATATATATTATATATCTTACCGGAACGCATCTCAGGCGTAAAAACATCGAAATGTTCCTTGAACTGGCTCAGATACTCTTCATTCCCTTCCAGCGCACTTTTCAGGGTGATCTTCACCTTGCGTTCGCCACGCTGGTCCTGATATTTCACGGCACGTTCCACCGTGATGTAACTCTGTTGCGAGATCAGCTTCAGGATCAGCTTCTGATAATCCACTTCCTTACTCAGCAGCTCATTCTTCGAACGGTTGAAATCATTAGCGGAGATGGCTTTCTCATTATACAACTTCGTGTCGTTCTGAAACTTCTGTTTCGCTACTTCATAGTCGGCACGTGTCTTCTTCAGGTCGAGCAACAAGGCTGCTTCGCTGTCACCTTCCGCCCCGACGGTAAAGGGCATCAGTAAAATGACCAACAGTACCGTGATAAAACTTTTCATGTGTACGTTCATTTGTTCTTCTTATTATTAGTTATTTCAATTTCGTTCCTAAGTTTCTTTCAATTTCCTGCAATGGAAACTGGAGTTTCTTCGGCAGGAAACTGTAATTCCCTCCGCAGGAAACTGGAGTTTCCAAAGCAGAAAACTACGAGAAAACTGTAATCAATTATATATCATATTACTAACTAAAAACAGCTTTCCTACGATTCTGGTAGGAAACTGCGGTTATGTTCAAAGTCATACATCGTCTTACGGTTCAGGTCAGCTACCGATAAACGATAAGTGATATAACTGTCGATGTAAGCCAACTGCACCTGCGAAAGACGCTCCTGCTCGATGGAAAGTTCCTGGCTCGTCATATCGCCGTTTTCAAAACGCATCTGGCTGATGCGGTAACTCTGTATCGCCACTTCCTGGTTCCGGCGGTTGATGCGGTAACGCTTCTCGGCCTCATACACGCTACGGACGATCTCACGTATCTCCTGTTCGATAGTACGTTCGGTATTGTCGAGGTTCAGTTTGCGCTGTTTCAGGCGGACCTGTTCGCGGCGAACCTGGTTCCTGGCACGTCCCCAGTCCAGAAGCGGATAAGAGACTGTCAAGGCTATTCCCCGGTTAGACGGACGGTCGCGCATATTGTCAAACGAAGAACCGACCAGCTGACCGACCGTACCATCGCCACGCGTACTTAATCCGGTAAAATCATAGTAAGCGGATATATTCCCCTTAAACTCCCGTTCCCGTTTGGCTCGTTTCACTTCGATGGCCTGTAACTCGATATCGAGATTGTTTTCCTTGATCTCCATACGGTTGCGCAATGCCTCGTCGATGGCCTGCTGCATATCGACAATAAAAGCCTCGAACTCCATCTCTGCTTTCAAATCGATCTCCTCCCGGAGGGGTAAACCGATCAATAGCTTGAATTGGTCTTTAGCGGTGGACAGCTTTCCTTCGCTCTCCATTACACGGGCCTCGTCCTGTGCTACGGTAATCTCGGCAATCAACATTTCCCCTTCGGGAAGATTACCCGTTTCCTGTTTCAGCTTGGTGATGCGATAAGCCTCACGGGAATTGAGCAAACGGTCCTGGTTAATCTTATGTTCGTACGCAAGTTTATATACAGTATAAAAACTCTCCGTTACATTATATACTATATTCATCTGCACACGGGTGAAATAACAGGAACTTTTCTTATAATCCAGTTCCGCCACCTTCATATTCTCTTTCAGTTTATTCGCTGTAAAGATGGGCTGGTTGAAAGAAAGGGCGAACCGGCTGTACACCTGGTCGCGTTTTAACTCCGCATAATCCTGTTGTGAAAGCGTGGTCCGGTAATTCTCCCAATACATTTTAGAACTGAGGGCAAAATTACCTCCGGTAGGCAATACATAGGTAAAGTTCAGATTACCTCCCACCTGCAGGGAACCGGTGGAGTTATACACCGGCAGACCGTCGGCCTGCGAGATCTCCGTCAGCTCTTCCGTCCATGAAGGCGTAAAGAAATCGAAATTAAGTAACGGCTTGAACTGTGCCTTTGTGTAAAGATAGGAATAGCGGGTGGCATCCATGTCTTCTTTATAATATTTCACCATATAACTCTCACCCAATGCGATACGAATCGCTTCATCATAAGTAATCATCCGGGGCGTTTCCGTTTCAGCATGCCCTGCCAAAGCAAATCCCATTAACAGAGATACCAGTAATTTTCTTTTCATATTATATCGAATTAAGTCTTTCCGGGTAATAGATTACCCAATTATCTTCTTTTATTTATATATTCACATCTAGTAAGGCAAACGGCGTGCCAAAACAATAACTTATTATATAACAATAAATTAAAAACAAACAAACTTATTTCACTCACGGGTAAACCTATAGCCACTTACCCAAATTGGGTAAAATATTACCCACAACAAATAGAATAATAAGCATAATCAGAATTTTTACGTACTTTTGCGCAAAGTTCAAAAGGTATGCCACTATTCAGAAAGAACGAACGACCCGTACAACCCAATCTGGAACAATTGCTTTCAGAGTTCAACCAGTCACTTACGTTGATTGTCGACAAACAATTGCTTATCGGCAACATCGCCGCCAAAGTGAAACAAATATGCCCTGTCGAAAGTATCTATATATTCCTGCTGGATGAGAACACCGGGAAATACAAACAACAGAACGAAGCAAAGAACAAACCAGTGACCCTGACCAAACGAAGCCGCCTGACCAGCTGGCTATCGGTAAACGAAAAACATCTGACCGTGTCCGAACATCCGGATATCATCGCTTACTTCCCTCCGGAAGAACAGGAAATAGTACGTCAACTGGGCGCTGAACTGATCTTTCCGCTAAAGGTGATGAATCAGATAAACGGAACGATCTTTATCGGAAAGAAAACCGACGGAACCGCTTTCACCCCACAGGAACTGAAATTGCTTTCCATCCTGATCAACCAGGCGACTTTTGCCATCGAACATGCTTCGCTGTACGAGATACAGACCGAACGCCTGAAAAAGATGTACCGCACAGATCGTCTGGCAACTTTGGGAGAACTGGCTGCCGGTGCCGCCCATGAGATACGGAACCCGCTGACAGCCATCCGCAGTACGATCCAGTATCTGAGTAAGGATTTCAATGCCGACCCGACCAAAAAAGAGATGATGGATGAACTTATCTCGGAAGTGGAACGTATCAATAAGATCGTACAAGGCTTGCTGTCATTCGCCCGTCCGTCGGAGTTGAACACATCGGAGGTAAACATCGAGCAACTGATCAACCAGACGCTTTTGTTGGTGACAAACACTTTACGTAAACAGGATATCGAAGTAGAGTTCGAATACTTCACCGACAATACGACCCTGCAGGCCGACACGGAACAACTGAAACAGGTCTTCCTGAACATTATTCTAAATGCAGTCGAGGCCATGAGCAAAAATTCTTCCGGCCACTCGCGTACATTAATAATAAGTATAGAAAAGGGAGCACCGATCAATACGCATTCCCGTTATCTGATCGTCTCGTTCGAGGATACCGGAAAAGGGATCGAACAGAAAGACATCGAGAATGTATTCAACCCGTTCTTCACGACAAAAGAAGAAGGCACCGGATTAGGATTAGCCATTTGCTACGGCATCGTGAAACGCCATGAAGGCGAGATCGAGGTAAAAAGTACGCCGGGCAAAGGCACTTGCATAAACATAAAACTACCGCAACGTATATGAAAGCAAAAATAGTAGTAGCCGACGATGAGCCGCGCATCCGTAAGATGATCGCCCGTCTGCTGACAGACGAGGGATACGAAGTCATGCCCGTTGAAAACGGACGGGAAGCGGTAGAGGCACTTCTCTCCTTCCACCCCGATGTGATCCTGCTGGACCAGCAGATGCCGGTACTGACGGGTGTGGAAGCATTGGAAGAGATCAAACGTATTTCCCCCAACCAGGTCGTCCTGTTCGTTACGGCCTTCGGTTCCATCTCCCTGGCCGTCGACGCCGTAAAGAAAGGAGCGTACGATTTTATCGAAAAGCCGTTCGATAACGACAAGCTGGTGCTTACTGTGGGCCGTGCCGTTGAACACAGCCGGATGAAAGGTGAACTATCGACACTGAAGAAGACACTAGGAGAAAAACAAAGCTCCGTTATCGGAGAAAATACCGGACTCAGGCAAACGATGATACAGGTGAGTCGGGTAGCAGAAACGAATGCCACCGTCCTGATCCACGGAGAAAGTGGTACAGGTAAAGAACTGATCGCCCGTGCCATCCATACCAATAGCCTGCGTGCTAACGGCCCGTTCGTTGCCATCAACTGCGGAGCTATTCCGCTTACGCTGATGGAAAGTGAACTGTTCGGCCATGAACGGGGTGCCTTTACGGATGCCAAAGAGGCCAAGGCTGGAACTTTCGAGCAGGCAGACGGCGGAACTCTTTTCCTGGATGAAATAGGCGAACTGCCTTTGGATGCCCAGGTGAAACTACTCCGCGTATTGGAAGAACGGAAAATCACCCGTATCGGAGGGAAGAAGGCAATCCCGGTAGATGTCCGTATCGTAGCAGCTACCAACCGCAACCTGGACGATGAAGTGAAAGACGGCCGTTTCCGTCTCGACCTTCTCTACCGCCTGAACGTTTTTACCCTTATCCTCCCGCCACTTCGCGAACGGAAAGAGGACATTCCGCTGCTGACTAATTTCTTCATCCGCAAATATAACCGGACATTGAGCCTCGATGTACAATCCATTACGCCCGAAGCCGTGAAGTTGCTCGGCTCTTATGGCTGGCCTGGTAATGTCCGCGACCTTGAGAATGCCGTACAAAGTGCCATGATACTGTGTACCGACGGAACGATCCGTCCCGAACACCTGCCTGACCGGGTGAAAGGATACGAACTGCCAGAAGAACAATCCGTAACAGGAAGCGGAGGAAATAGTATCCGGGAGATCAATGCGCAAATAGAAAAAGAGTTGATACTCGAAACGCTCCGGAAACATAGTTTCAACCGGACACTGACTGCCGAAGCACTCAATATCAGCCGGAAAACACTGTTCAATAAAATGAAACGGTACGGACTGGACTCAGCGATTGACAAATAGCAGATGACAAGTGACAGTTGACAGATAAAAAGTCAATAATTCACACATTGATTTTTAAACCGTCAACTGTCACTTGACAACCATCAACTATCAACTGTCACTTGTCAACTGTCAACTAAAAAATGAAGCAACCCTTGTTTTTATAACATTAGTTCTTAACTTTGTAAGTCTTACACGACATAAAACATAATTAGTTATACTATGGCAAAGATAAAAGGAGCGGTCGTTGTTAACCAGGAACGCTGCAAAGGGTGCAACTTATGTGTAGTTGCCTGCCCCTGCGATGTACTGGAATTACACCCGCGTGAAGTGAACAACAAAGGGTACCATTATGTGTACATGAAAAACCCTGATGCTTGCATCGGTTGCGCCAGTTGCGGATTGGTTTGTCCCGACGGCTGTTTAACCATCTACAAAGTAAAAATATAAAACAAATATGGCAGAAGAGATAAAATTAATGAAGGGAAACGAAGTCGTCGCCCATGCAGCTATACGCTATGGTGTAGACGGATACTTCGGATATCCTATCACTCCGCAGTCGGAGATCCTGGAAACCCTGATGGCCGAAATGCCGTGGGAAACAACCGGAATGGTAGTACTGCAAGCCGAAAGTGAAGTAGCAGCTATCAACATGGTGTATGGTGGTGCCGGTACAGGCAAACGTGTAATGACTTCATCTTCCAGTCCTGGTGTCAGCCTGAAACAGGAAGGTATTTCTTATATCGCAGGCGCCGAACTGCCTTGTTTAATTGTAAACGTAATGCGTGGCGGTCCCGGTCTGGGAACGATCCAACCGAGCCAGGCCGACTATTTCCAGACAGTGAAAGGTGGCGGACACGGCGACTATCGCCTGATCACCCTTGCTCCTTCTTCCGTACAAGAAATGGCTGACTTTGTCGGATTAGGATTCGACCTTGCTTTCAAATATTGTAATCCGGCTATTATCCTTGCCGACGGTATCATCGGCCAGATGATGGAAAAAGTGGTTATGCCTCCTTTCCGTCCGCGTAAGACAGAAGAAGAGATCATCGCCGAATGCCCGTGGGCTGTACAAGGTAAAACGAAAAATCGTAAAGCCAATGTGATCACTTCACTCGAACTCGATCCGGCGAAGATGGAAGAAAACAACCTTCGCTTCCAGGCCAAATACCGCAAGATTGAAGAAAACGAAGTACGTTACGAAGAGTTCCAGTGCGACGACGCAGAATATCTGCTGGTTGCTTTCGGTTCTTCTGCCCGTATCTGCCAGAAAGTGGTAGAGATCGCACGTGGAGAAGGCATTAAACTCGGGTTGTTACGTCCGATCACGTTGTGGCCGTTCCCGACAAAAGCGATTGCCGCTTATGCCGACAAGGTGAAAGGTATGCTTTCTGTCGAATTGAATGCCGGTCAAATGGTGGAAGATATCCGCCTGGCTGTTAACGGAAAAGTAAAGGTTGAACACTTCGGCCGCCTGGGTGGTATCGTGTTTACTCCGGATGAAGTACTGAATGCGTTAAAAGAAAAGTTATTTTAATTTCTATGATACGCGGAAGTAAAACAGACAGCATATTGACAATCCTGTTCATGGTATTGGCAGCAGCAGCGATCGTTTGCTATTTTGCAGTCGACGATCGCCATGTATTCCTCTATTGCGGAGGGGCTGCCATATGCTTCAGACTTGTTCAATATCTACTGAGATTTATTAGTTAATTAAGCAACAATTATGGAACTCAACGAAATAATTAAACCGGAGAATCTGGTCTATACAAAGCCGGAATTGATGAACGACAATCCCATGCACTACTGTCCCGGTTGCAGCCACGGTGTGATACACAAGCTGATCGCTGAAGTGATCGCCGAAATGGGAATGGAAGAAAAAACAATCGGTGTCTCCCCGGTGGGTTGCGCCGTATTCGCATATAACTACCTGGATATCGACTGGGAAGAAGCTGCTCACGGACGTGCACCTGCCATCGCAACAGCGATCAAACGCCTGAATCCGGAAAAGATGGTCTTCACTTACCAGGGCGACGGCGACCTGGCCGCTATCGGTACAGCCGAAACCATCCATGCTGCCAACCGCGGCGAAAACATCGTGATCGTATTCGTGAACAATGCGATCTATGGTATGACCGGAGGTCAGATGGCTCCTACTACCCTGGAAGGGATGCCGACAGCGACTTGCCCTTATGGACGTAACATCGCCCTGAACGGCTATCCGCTGAAGATCGGAGATCTGCTGGCCCAGTTGGAAGGAACCTGCCTGGTTACCCGCCAGAGCGTACAGACTGCCGCCGCCGTTCGCAAAGCCAAAAAGATGCTTCGCAAAGCTTTTGAAAACTCAATGGCAGGCAAAGGTACTTCAGTTGTCGAATTCGTTTCCACCTGTTCATCCGGTTGGAAGATGACTCCTGAGAAAGCAAATAAATGGATGGAAGAGAACATGTTCCCGTTCTATCCGCTGGGAGATTTAAAGAACAAAGAATAAGTAAATACAAAAACGACATGAAACAAGAAATAATTATAGCAGGCTTTGGTGGACAAGGTGTTCTGTCGATGGGTAAGATACTTGCTTATTCAGGCTTGATGGAAGGCAAGGAAGTTACCTGGATGCCTTCATACGGACCGGAACAACGTGGCGGTACAGCCAACGTGACAGTGATTCTGAGCGATGATCCTATCAGTTCTCCGATTCTGAATGAATATGACATCGCTATCGTACTGAACCAACCGTCTATGGATAAGTTCGAAAGCAAAGTAAAACCGGGCGGTATCCTGATCTACGACGGCTATGGTATCCATACACCGGTAAAACGTACCGATATCAGCGTTTATCGTGTGAACGCGATGGATGCTGCCACGGAAATGAAGAATGAAAAAGCATTCAACATGCTTATTCTCGGCGGTTTGCTGAAGATCGTTCCAATGGTACAACTTGAAAACGTGTTGCTAGGTCTGAAGAAGTCCCTGCCCGAACGTCACCACAAGCTGATCCCGATGAACGAAGCTGCCATAAAGAAAGGCATGGAGATCATACAGAAAATGTAATCTTGCAAAAAGAATATAAAGAGGGGCGTTTCTTTCGTAGAAATGCCCTTTTGTTTTATCTTTGCAACCCATGAAGCATTGCTTATACATATTATTGTTGCTGATAGTATCTGCCGTAACCGTTCAGGCACAACGCGAAGGAGGCCGGGCAGATCAGAGAGGTGGAGGAAGACGTGGCGGCTTCTCCCTGTCGAACCTGACATCATCGCAGAAAGATATACCGGACAGTCTGCTGGTTGCTGATAGTGCCGCTTTGAAATCCAAACGCATTACAGCCTATCGGCTCACTCCCTTTCTGGGTGAACCGTATGTAGCACCCATGGATACGAATAAACTGAATTTCAGTAATTCGACATTGGTGGAAAGTAAATCGCTTGCCGTCGGTTACCTGGCGAACCTGGGTTCTCCGGCACAAACCAAAATATTTACCGAACGGCAGGAAGCACGTGATTTTATCTTTGCCGATGCATATGATTATTATATCACGACACCTGAAAACGCCTATTTCTACAACACAAAAATTCCTTATACCAACGTTATGTACACCACTGCCGGTGGTAGTACAAATAAGGAAGAACAGTTGAAAGGGACGATGACCATGAACTTCGGCAAGAAGATCAACGTGGGTGCCGATATCGACTATATCTATGGCCGCGGACATTATAAAAATAATGGTAACAAACTATTAAGCTATCGCTTCTTCGGCAGTTACCAAACCGACCGTTATGAATTGCATGCTTCGCTAAGCAACTTTAACTTTGTAAATTATGAGAACGGAGGGTTGGAAAACGATTCTACCATCAACCATCCGGACGAATATTTCCCGGAAGGACGTCCGTCCGATACCAAATCGTATGATATCCGTTATCTGACAAATGCATGGAACCGTGTACGTGGAAAACGCTATTTCCTGACGCAACGATACAATCTCGGTTTCACACGTGAACTGGAAGAAACGGATGAAGAAGAGAACCCTAAGCAAGTGTTTGTGCCGATATCCAGTATTATCCATACAATCGATTACGAAGATAACCGCCGCCGGTTCATCGCAGACAACACGACACTGATGGATTCGTCCTATGTGGTAGATGATAATGGTTTGCGTTTCCCGCGTATCTATGGATTAGGGGCTACGCTCAACGACCAGACATCTGCATGGAATCTGAAAAATACAATCGGCCTTTCGTTACGGGAAGGTTTCCAGGACTGGGTGAAATTCGGTCTGACCGCTTTCGTCAGGTTGGAAAAACGCAGGTTCAAACTGGAACCAAGGATTGAAGGACTCGATTACGGTGAATACGGCCGGGGTCCTTACTTCTCTGTAGACAATATCGACTTGAAGAATTTACCCACAGCAGAGATTTATGATGAGTTCTCGACCTATGTCGGAGCGGAACTTTCCAAACGCCAGGGCAGCATCCTGACTTATAATGCACGAGGTGAACTATGTATGGTTGGTAGCGATGTAGGTGAGTTTCGCGTGACCGGAGATTTACAAACCCGTTTCAAGTTATTCAAGAAAGATGCTGTCATCAAAGCAGACGCCTACATCAAAAATACAACACCGGCTTTCTACCTGCGTCATAATCATTCCCGGTACTTCTGGTGGGACAATCCCAGCTTTAACATGACCCAGCAAATCTATGCGGGAGGTGAGGTTTATCTGGAATCTTCAAAGACAACATTAAAAGCGGGTGTAGAAAGTATCCAGAATTATATTTATTTCAATAAGGAAGGATTTCCGGTACAACATGGAAGCAACTTGCAGGTCGTCAGTGCACGTATCAAACAAGACTTCCGTTTCCGTGCTTTCGGATGGGAAAATGAAGTTTGCTGGCAATTAAGTAGTGATAAAAGTGTACTTCCTCTTCCTTCGATAAGCGCTTACTCGAACATGTATCTGGCAGTTAAGCTGGCAAAAGTACTGACCGTTCAATTGGGTGCCAATGTGTATTACAACACAGCTTACTACGCACCTTATTACGAACCGGCCACCCAACAGTTCCAGGTTCAGGATGAAGTAAAAGTAGGTAATTATCCTTTGGTCAATGCGTATGTAAACTTCCACCTGAAACAGGCCCGTTTCTTTGTGATGGCGTATAACCTGAGCAGTAAGTTTGCTGATCCTAACTATTTCTCTCTGGCTCATTATCCGTTGAATCCGATGGTTCTGAAAATGGGTATTGCTGTTACATTCAATAACTAAGCCGTATGAAATCCCGGAAGTTACTGGTAGTTTATGTCATCCTGTTAGTATGTGTACTGATAGCCATGTTCCGTCTGTGGCCGTATAAGAAAGCACCTGTCGTTCCCAGGGACTATCCGGAAATCAAAGCAGAGGGTATCCTTCGAATGGTTACCGAATATAATCAATCCGGTTATTATGTAGCCGGTGATACGATCGAAGGATTCCAATACGAACTAAGCCAGGCGATCGCCGCCTTGTCAGGACTGGAAGTTCAGACCCAGCTGGAAATGAGCCTTGCAGAAAGTTTCAAGGAATTATCGGACAACCAATGTGATGTCATAGCCCGTAATATTCCGATTAACAGCGAAATAAAAGAGAACTACCTGTTTACCGAACCGATCGTTTTTAATAAGCAGGTTTTAGTACAACGCACAGAAGAATCCAACAATGGCATTAAACCGATCCGTAATCAGCTCGACCTGGCACAAAAGACATTGTATATCCCCAAAAACTCACCAGCTTTGTTGCGTCTGCAAAACCTGGCACATGAAATAGGTGACACCATCTATGTAAAAGAAGACGAACTTTATTCCAGCGAGCAATTAGCCATCATGGTAGCCAAAGGGGATATCGACTATGCCGTATGTGATCAGCAAATTGCCCGTCTATCCAAAGACAATCTGCCCGAAATAGATATCGATACGGATATCAGTTTCACCCAGCTTCAATCGTGGGCCGTACGTAAAGACTCCCCTATCCTGCTCGACAGCCTGAACAGCTGGTTGTCACAAATTAAGCAGAGCGGTTTGTATGACCAGATTTACAAACGCTATTACAGAAAGAAATAATTACCAGGCATGTGAAGGCAGAATGAACGAAAAAGTCGAACCTTCACCCAGCCGCGATTCAACCCGGATAGTACCTCCCATCTTCGTCACAAGTCCTTTACAAATAGCTAATCCTAAACCAATGCCCTCCACATAGTCATTGACCTTGACAAAACGATTGAACAGGTTCTGCAATTGCTCCTCTGCGATTCCTTGTCCGGTATCTTTGACATAAAAGTTCAGTTTATCATCCCCCAGAGATTCATACCCCATCGTAATACTCCCTTTTTTGGTATTCTTGATCGCATTATTGACCAGGTTATTGATTAGCTGGAGCAAACGGATATAGTCGGCGCCAAAAGTACATCTATCCAATCCCTTTTCCAGGATCAGTTTCACATCTTTCGGCATACGGGGCCTTATGGAAGCATAAGTAGTATCCATCATCTCATTCAGGTCGATCGGTGCATAGCTGATCTTTATCGCATCGGCCTCTATCTTTGACAAGTCGAGAATATCATTGATCAACTGCATGAGCAACTGATTATTCGCTTTTATTATCTCATAATAAGACATACGCTCTTCGTCCGAATCCGCAAATGCCATCATTTCCGAAAAACCGGTTATTGCATTCAAAGGCGTACGGATTTCATGGCTCATATCTGCCAGATATTTAGATTTCAGCTTGTCTGCCATTTCCGCTTTATCACGCTCATCTTCCAGGCGTTTTTCTATTGCCCGTTTCACTGTAGCGTCACGCCACAATGCGAGCAACAGAGGTTTTCCGTTACTTAAAGAAATCGGATACTTTGCAACCTCAATATATTTAGTCTCACCGGAAACAGTCTTGAGCCACCCTTGAAATTCAGCCTCTTTTCCCGAACGGATCACCTGTCTATCAGCCTCCAGGCGTTCCTCAACCGACATTAAGGCATTAAAATTCACTTCGGAGTCATCGTGTCCTTCGATCTGGGATGTGTCAATCCCCGTTATCTCTTCCATAAATTTGTTCCAGTAAAGATAATTGAAATGATCTTCCGGATCTTTTACAAATACCCCCAAAGGTAAATGATCTAATATTGTATTAAGTAACTCATGAACAGTATCCGACTCATTTAAGGTTACTTTCTTTTGAAAGCCGTTAGAGCTATCATTTATTCCCATAATAACTTGCAATTTTTCCAATACGGGCATAAAGATATTAATTTTTATGGTACAGCGCCATAGATAAATATGAATTTTCAAAGCTTACAGAAAAATACAAGACATTTATTACAAGAGCTAACATTAGTAGTATAGAATTTGACAAATATTATTTACCTTTACGGTGAATTTAATGATAGAAGATGAGATTTGACGAATTGGATTTGGAAGAGGCCGTATTAGACGGACTCGATGCTATGAATTTTCAGGAAACGACACCTGTACAGGAATTAACGATTCCAGTAATATTAGAAGGGAAGGATATTATCGCCTGTGCACAAACCGGCACAGGAAAGACTGCGGCATATGTACTGCCTCTGATCAATGAATTAAGTAAAGGTAATCATCCTGACAATGTTGTTAATGCCGTTATTATGGCACCAACCCGTGAGCTGGCCCAACAGATAGACCAGCAGATAGAAGGATTCACTTATTTCGTTCCGGTATCGGCTGTAGCCGTATACGGCGGAACTGACGGGGTTGCCTGGGAACAACAAAAACGAGGTATGGAAATGGGTGCCGATATTGTTATCGCCACTCCAGGACGTTTATTATCGCACCTGAAACTGGGGACTGTAGACCTTTCACAGGTTTCCTATTTCGTGCTCGATGAAGCCGACCGCATGTTGGATATGGGATTTTACGAAGACATTATGCAGGTATATAAACAACTGCCTCCTACATGTCAGACTATTATGTTCTCCGCGACCATGCCTCCTAAAATCAGAACATTAGCAAAAACAATTCTGAAAAACCCTGAAGAAGTCAAAATCGCCATCTCACGTCCACCGGAAACGATCATGCAAACGGCTTATATTTGCTACGATCCCCAAAAATTAAAGATACTTGAAGATCTGTTCCAGCAAAGCCGTCCGCAGCGTGTCATTATTTTCTCTTCGTCCAAAATGAAAGTGAAAGAGCTTGCCTCTACCCTGAAGCGGATGAAGTTCAATGTAGCAGCCATGCACTCCGACTTGGAACAGTCGCAGCGCGAAGAGGTGATGAAAGAATTCAAAAACGGACACATCGATATACTGGTCGCTACCGACGTTGTTTCACGCGGTATCGATATCAATGATATCAAACTGGTAGTCAATTATGATATACCTCACGATCCAGAAGATTACGTACACCGCATAGGTCGTACTGCACGCGGTACCGGAGGCGAAGGATTAGCTATCACATTTATCAGTATAGAAGAACAGGCACAATTCAAGCGCATCGAGAATTTCTTGGAAAAAGAGGTTTACAAAATCCCTATCGATCCGAAGTTTGGCGAAACACCCTTGTACGAACCTGAGAAATACGGGAATATGCGTCGCGGACGCGGACGTCCACGTAAAGAAGGCAACAACGGTGGAGGAAGAAAGCCGGGAAGTCGTCCGGGAGGAGCACCCAATAACGGAAACCGTCGCGGAAGACCTAAAAAAGAATCCTGAAAGAAAAATCAAAATACCGGTAAACAAAAAAAGGGATGCATATGAATACATCCCTTTTTTATATGTTTCTGTTTTAAATTATCCGTTCATGGAAGCCAGGAACTCCATATTATCATAAGTCTGTTCCATACGTTTCTTCACAAACTCCATCGCTTCGATCGAGTTCATATCCGACAGATATTTACGAAGTATCCACATACGGTTCAATGTACTTTCATCCTGCAACAGATCATCGCGGCGAGTACTTGAAGCCGTGATATCGACAGCCGGATAAATACGTTTGTTAGACAACTTACGATCCAACTGCAACTCCATATTACCTGTACCTTTAAACTCTTCAAAGATCACGTCGTCCATTTTGGAACCGGTTTCTGTCAATGCTGTTGCCAGGATTGTCAGGCTACCGCCATTCTCAATGTTACGGGCAGCACCGAAGAAACGTTTCGGCTTCTGCAACGCATTCGCATCTACACCACCGGAAAGAACCTTACCGGAAGCAGGCTGAACTGTGTTGTAAGCACGTGCCAGACGAGTGATAGAGTCCAGAAGGATGACAACATCATGACCGCATTCTACCATACGCTTAGCCTTGTTCAATACGATCTCGGCAATCTTCACATGACGTTCCGCCGGTTCATCGAAAGTAGAAGCGATCACTTCCGCATCTACGCTACGAGCCATATCGGTTACTTCTTCCGGACGTTCATCGATCAACAGGATGATCATATATACCTCCGGATGGTTCGCAGCAATTGCGTTGGCGATATCTTTCAGCAACATAGTCTTACCGGTCTTAGGCTGTGCCACGATCAGACCACGCTGACCTTTACCGATCGGAGAGAACAGATCGACTACACGAACTGCGATATTATCATATACTTTCGGAGCTTTACGAGCCGTCAACATAAACTTTTCATCCGGGAAAAGAGGTGTCAGATGATCGAAAGGAACACGATCGCGCACATCTTCCGGCGAACGGCCATTGATCTTATCGACTTTTACCAGCGGAAAATATTTTTCACCTTCCTTCGGAGGACGGATAGCACCTTCCACCACATCACCGGTCTTCAGACCAAACAATTTGATCTGGGATTGTGATACATATATATCATCCGGAGAAGTCAGGTAGTTATAATCTGAAGAACGCAGAAAACCGTAACCATCCTGCATCATTTCCAAAACGCCCGTACCGATCAGAATTCCATCGAATTCGTACTGCTTATCCTGCGATGCGTTATTGTTACGCTGATTATTGTGGTTATTCTGATTGTTCTGTCTGTTATTATTCTGACGAGAAGTGTTTTGCTGCGGCTGTGCTTGCTGCTGCTGAGGAGTACTCTGTTGTTCAGGCTGTTGCGGAGCTACTTTTTCCGGTTTGGCCGATGAAGGAGAGAACGGGAAAAGTTGATCGAGCACCGACTTAGTGTCAGGATGCCTGAATACAACTCTTTTGGGTTCGTTTGCCGCCGGGGTTTCAACTACCGGAACTTCAGGGGTTTCCTGTACCGGTACTGCCGGAACTTCAGGAGCGGCTTCTACTACCGGCAATTCCTCCGGAGCACCTTCAACCACAACCGGTGGTAATAAAGGCTTTGCAACAACTACTTCCGTAGAGACAGTTTGAGGAGTCTTAGTAACTTTCACCTCGTCTGCCTGATTAGCCGGAACAGCTGCACCTGCCACTTTTTCTTTCTTTTCAATGCGTACTCTTTTCTTACGCTCGGGTTGTTCCCTCTTTTCTGCAACAACCGCTACTTTCTTTTCTTTAACCGGCTCTGTGGCTTCAGGAGCTACAACCGCAGCCGTTTCGGACTTTGCAGCTTTAGGTTTGCTTTCGGCTTTCGGAGCTTTTGCAGCAGCCGTTTTAGAAGGTTTCTTTGCTTTCGTCTGCTTTTCAGCTTTCTTAGCTTCTTTTTCTTTCTCCTTTTCTGCCTGTAAACCTGCATAAGAGATAGCCTGTTCATCAAGAATACGATAAACAAGTTCTTCTTTTTTCAAAGAGCTTATCTTCTTAATTCCCAACTCTTCCGCTATACTCTGTAATTCAGGAAGGAGTTTTTCATTTAGTTCTAGAATGTTATATTTCTGCATATTGAGAAGTGAGTAATAAAAACGGCACACGATAAAAGATTGTACAACACGTGCTAACCGCTATCATTGTATCTTAATAGTTTTTGATAATAAAAAATTCAATGTAAAAACCGGATTGTCTAGCTAATTTGAATCATTAGTAACACATCTGCGGAGTAAATCAGTGCAAATGTAAAAAACATTTTTAGTTATTCTGTCATTTTTGTCGAAAAAAATTTTACAATTAGCACACTCTTAGTCGTTTTGTCGAGACAAAAGCGGTTATCGGAGCGCTCTCCTACAATCCAGATAATGTTTTCGCCGCTACAAAGGAGCCACGTCCGCTCCTTATCCATACGGCTGAATTTATGATCGGAAAAATAATCACTCAGTTTCTTACGGCCTTTCATCCCAAAAGGAATGAACCAGTCTCCTTCTTTCCATTTACGTAATGTCAGGGGAAAAGAGAGTTTGTCGTAATCGAAATAAGCGATATGCTTATCTTTCCGGATACTGAAGTCAGTAGTAATAACAGATTTAAAGAAAGAAAGTTCAATCGGACCGTGCCAGATATCTTCCATAATATCTTCTGCCGTAAACGTATATTCCATAGTCTCCCCCTGATCTTTGGGTTCCAACAGCAAATACTCACGATCTTTCAATAAACAAAATCCGGGAGAATAAAACATTTTACCCGACTCTCTCTCCAATGAACGGAATACATCATCGGCTACCTGGCGGGAAAAACCATAAGGCTTCAACAACTCATATAAAATCGTTGCAGGAGAAGGATATCGGAGCAAGCGGGCAACCGGGATACGGTTCCCCTCTTTCATCAGTTCTTTACGGGCTTTTTCCACCTCATGCAGGTAGATGGTTTCGGTTTCTGCCAAATGGTCGGCAGTGCGCGCTATAGCCGATTTGACGGAAGGATTCAATTCTTCCAGCAAAGGAAGTACACGAAGACGAATAAAATTACGTGTATAAGCATCCGAGAGGTTTGTGCTGTCGGTAACATACGGCAATTGCTGTTCTTCCAGCCAGTCCAGTATCTCACTACGGCTGACCGTCAGTAGCGGACGCACCACATGACCGTTTTTCGGACGAATACCACCCAGTCCCCGGATCCCTGTCCCCCGCACCAGGTTCATCAACACGGTTTCCACGCTATCGTCGCGATGATGGGCCACAGCGATAGCCTGTGCACCCAAACGTTGCCGCATCTCTTCAAACCAGCAGTAACGGAGTTCACGGGCAGCCATCTCGATAGAAAGATGGTGCTCTGCCGCATAAGCAACGGTATCAAAATCTATTTTATGAAAAGGCACCTGCAGCCTACAGGCCATATCTTCGGCAAACTGTTCATCTCTGACAGACTCATCGCCACGCAAATGGAAATTACAATGCAGAGCCATACAGGGATAATCCAGCTGCACAAGCAAAGCAAGCAAAGCAACCGAATCAGCTCCCCCACTCAACCCGACCAGCACAGGCCTGCCACCCGACAACAACTGCTGCTTTTCGATATATGCACGAACAATATTCCTCATCTGCCGTATAAAATTATGGCTTTAGCCAAACATATTATAATTCAGCTAAAGCCATACGCTTTTATTTACTGTATCAGTTTTTATTCTTCCACACCTGCCAGTTCCGGGTCGATCATGATACGTCCGCAATATTCGCAAACAATCACTTTCTTACGCAACTTGATATCCATCTGTTTCTGGGGTGGGATCTTGTTGAAGCAACCACCGCAGGCATCACGCTGGATATAAACAACAGCCAAACCATTGCGTGCACCCTTACGGATACGTTTGAAAGCTGTAAGCAAACGAGGCTCGATCGTTGTCTCCAACTTTTTAGCCTTTTCGCGTAATCTTTCTTCTTCCTGCTTGGTTTCGGAAATAATCTCTTCCAGTTCGCTCTTCTTCTGAACCAGGTCAGCTTTACGGCCGTCCAGTCTTTCAGAAAGCTGGGCAATCTCTTCTTTCTTATGGTTAATCGACTCACCGAATTCACGTATCTTCTTTTCAGAAAATTCGATCTCAAGTCCCTGGAATTCGATTTCCTTCGACAAGTTATCAAATTCACGGTTATTGCGCACGTTATCCAGTTGCGATTTATATCTCTCGATCAGTCCGGTAGATTCTGTAATTCTGTGTTTCTGTTCAACAACAGCATTCTCATAATCCTGGATCTCCGACTGATAGTTCTGAAGACGGGTTTCCAATCCTGCAATCTCATCTTCCAGGTCCTGAACTTCCAGGGGAAGCTCTCCACGAAGCGTTTTGATCTTATCAATTTCAGTCATCATCGTCTGAAGTTGATAGAGCGTAGAAAGCTTTTCTTCAACTGTATACTCTTTTTCAGCTGATTGTTTATCTGTAGCCATTCTATAAATATTTTACCGGGTTTGAATTAACATTCGAAAAATGTACGGCAAAGGTAGGGAATTTTTTCGATATTATGTTATAAAAGATGTCTTTTGTACATACTTCGGATTCATAGTGGCCTATTACAGCCAACAGAATACGATCCTCCACATCATAAAAGTCATTGTATTTAGCCTCTCCTGTAATGAACACGTCGGCACCGTACGCAATCGCATCTTTCACAAGGAACGCGCCGCTGCCACCACACAACGCCACTTCACGTATCGGCTTGCCGGTGAAGGCGGAATGCTTTACGCAACCGACCTGAAACAGGTCTTTTATCCGTTGCAGAAAGGCCAGTTCATCCTCTTCTTCCGGCAACTCGCCCACTACGCCCGAACCGACCTGTTCCCACGTATTGTTTAAAGGGTAAAAATCGAATACCGGCTCCTCATACGGATGAACGGAAAGTAAAGCGCGTGTTATCGTAGGCTTACGGAAAGCAGGCAATATCGTTTCGATACGGATTTCGCGTTCAACATGCAACTCCCCTACTTCACCGCAAAACGGATTTGTACCTTCTCCTGCACGGAAAGTTCCGCTCCCCGTCAGGTTAAAACTGCACGAATCGTAAGCCCCGACAGTTCCGGCACCTGCGTTGAACAATGTGGTTCGCACCAGTTCGGCATAAGCCTCAGGCACGAATGTAACCAGTTTCAACAAAGCGCCTTTCTGCGGACTCAACACACGCACGTTTTCCAAACCGATCAGTTCGGCCAAACGAAAATTCACACCGCCAGCGGCATTATCGAGATTGGTATGGGCAGCATAGACCACCAGGTCATACTTGCATGCCTTCATCATACAACGCTCGATATAAGTGGAACCGGTCAACGATTTGAACGCTTTAAAGGCTAAAGGATGATGAGAAATAATCAGATTACACCCCAGTTCTATCGCCTCATCCACCACCTCTTCAGTGACATCGAGGCAAAGAAGCGCACCGGTGGCAAGCTGGTTTACATCTCCAACCTGTACACCTGCATTGTCAAAGCTTTCCTGCAATGGCAACGGAGCGTATTGCTCTAATTCTTTCAGTACATCCTTTATACGTATCATAAGCAATAAATTATTCTTTTACGTCTACTTTCAGGCACAGTTCATCCAATTGCGAATCGTCGATAACCGACGGAGCATCGAGCATGACATCGCGACCGGAGTTGTTCTTCGGGAAGGCGATGCAATCGCGAATCGAATCGAGACCGGCAAACAAAGACACCCAACGGTCGAGACCATAAGCCAAACCACCGTGAGGAGGTGCGCCATATTTGAAGGCATTCATCAGGAAGCCGAACTGAGACTGTGCTCTCTCTTCGGTGAATCCCAGCAACTGGAACATCTTATCCTGCAATTTGCTATCATGGATACGGATAGAACCGCCACCCACTTCAACACCATTGATAACCATATCGTAAGCATTGGCACGTACAGCACCTGTATCACTATCCAACAGCGGAATATCTTCGGGCTTCGGAGAAGTAAACGGGTGGTGCATAGCATAAAAACGCTGATCTTCTTCACTCCACTCAAACAACGGAAAGTCTACAACCCACAGGCAGGCAAACTTATTCTTGTCGCGCAATCCTAACTGGCCTGCCACTTCAAGACGTAATTCGCAAAGTTGTTTGCGTGTCTTCATTGCATTATCACCGGAAAGGATCAGGATCAGATCGCCCGGTTTTGCACCGAAGGCATCTTTCATCTGCTGCAACGTTTCCTGTGTATAGAATTTGTCTACACTCGATTTTACGTTACCGTCGGCTTCCACACGGGCATACACCATGCCCTTTGCTCCCACCTGCGGACGTTTTACAAACTCGGTCAGCGCATCCAATTGCTTACGTGTATAAGTAGCTGCCCCTTCGGCACAGATACCGCCGATATAAGCTGCATCGTCGAATACCGAGAAACCATGACCTTTCATGATATCCATCAGTTCGACAAACTTCATACCGAAACGCAAATCGGGTTTATCGCTTCCGTAATATTTCATTGCATCGTGCCAGGTCATACGCTGGAACGGTTCTTTAATCTCAACACCACGAATTACACTGAACAGATGTTTCGCCATTCCTTCGAAAATATTCAATACATCTTCCTGCTCAACAAAACTCATTTCACAGTCGATCTGTGTAAATTCCGGCTGACGGTCGGCACGCAGGTCTTCGTCACGGAAACATTTCACGATCTGGAAATAACGGTCGAAACCAGACACCATCAGCAACTGTTTCAAGGTCTGCGGAGACTGTGGCAATGCATAGAACTGTCCCGGATTCATACGTGAAGGAACCACAAAATCGCGTGCACCTTCGGGAGTAGAATTTACCAGAACCGGAGTTTCCACTTCAAGGAATCCCTGTTTATCCAGATAGTTACGAACTTCAAAAGCCATGCGGTGACGCAATTCGAGGTTCTTGCGAACAGCATTACGACGCAAATCCAGATAACGGTATTTCATACGCAGGTCATCGCCTCCGTCCGTTTCGTCTTCAATCGTGAAAGGAGGAGTAACAGCCGCATTCAATATATTCATTTCCGAAACGATCAACTCGATATCTCCTGTCGGGATATTTTTATTCTTGCTGGAGCGTTCTCTAACCGTACCTGTTACCTGAATAACATATTCACGTCCCAGTTTATTTGCCTTTTCGCAAAGATCTGCATCCACTTCCTGATTGAATACCAACTGGGTTATACCATAACGGTCGCGGAGATCGACAAATGTCATACCGCCCATCTTACGAGTTCTCTGCACCCATCCGGCTAAAGTAACCACCAGACCTTCGTCTGCCAGGCGCAAGTTTCCACATGTTCTTGTTCTATACATCTTAAATAAGATTTATTTGTTTTAATTCCATGAATCAAAAGTATACATACAATGCATCTGTAAAATACTATTGTACTCTACGCGCAGCCGGTTTGCAAAGATAATACTATATTCATTAACTGTAATAATTTCATTGAAATTAAAAGAAAAACAGGACAACCGGACCAAAGGTACTCATGATTATTTAATGCAAAACAACTGTCATACTATCACAACATACACCTTATTCATTGATATTCAGCACAATAACAACGTGACAGTTAAGATGATACGGATCAATACAACCATCATACTATCATAAATACACCTGGATTTTACCACGTAGTATATTGTTTATTTTCAATAACATAACGACTTATTTCCGTTGAGACCCGGGTCTGTTAACCCTTTACACCCGGGTCTCGGCACCGTTCAAACCCGGGTGTAAAAAGCATTCAAATGAGGGTCTCGGAGAAATAATCCGCTTACTCTTCGCAAAAAATCCTATTACATCACTAAAAAAAGAAACCTGTTTAATGTAAAACAACCCACCGGCTACACTTTCAGGCACCTTATTTTTTCGATAAACGGGTAGATATGACAGTTAAATGAGGATTATGATAGTTGCCATGATAGTTATTTCAAGCAACTATCATAGATATATGCATTGACATTCAATCCACACAAAAGAAAAATGAGAGTATGATAGTTTATTTTCAAAAAACTAATAAGGGAAAGAGAACTTCTGATAAGATATATTATAGAGATTTAAAAATAAAAAAGAGAATCAACCAAACCGTTGATTCTCTTTCTCTGTCGGGGTACCAGGATTCGAACCTGGGACCCCCTGCTCCCAAAGCAAGGGAACAAGGCTTATATCTTACTAACTATTAACCCCTTAACGAAATCATGTACAATATCTAACAGATATTTAAAAGTTACATTGTTTTTATTCTGCTTTTTGATTGTATCTTTTCAACAAAATACAACTTCAAAAGTGGAATAACAGATTTCGTATCTGAAGTATTCAATAAATTATCAAAGATCTTGAGTTTGCATACCGACTGCGCAACACTCTATATAACCATTTCTATAAAAAATGGTGCACAAATATAGCTTCTTTATCTAAATTCTCAAAATAATCTCTGAATTTTATCAAATACCTTATTATACGATTACTTTTTCTTTTTTTTACTTAGATGCAGGTCTATCATCCAATCAGCCCAGGCATCAGTTCCATAATCCGGAATATTGAACCACTCTTCCTCCTGAAGGGTGGAAACCAAATTGACGATTGTTTGAACCCGATCTGGATACCGGCATAACTCTTCCTCTGATATAGATATGGAGTAATGCTTTTTATACTCCGTCACCTTTTCAAAGATCTGAGCCAGCTGCATGATCTCCTGAAAAGTCGATGATTGCCCCTTGTCTATCTTTAACGTGATACGGGACATATCTCTTCTGTCTTTTCAAGTTGGTATAACAATAGAGCGTTTTCCAGCTCCAGAGCATTACACCGGCTAACAGCATCCTTTAACTGCTTCCGGAGAGTAGCGATGATTTTGTCTTTATCTTCCATATGATTTATATTTTAGAATAAAAGCATTATGATCAAACAGTATCTAATCAAAGTAATTGTAACTGCTCATATAGTCAAAAAAACAGGTATCGGTGTATTTCTTATATTAAAAATATTACTAATAAATACCAACCTACTTTTTAATAGACTAGGTATAGCTTTAAAAGAGATCACAATCTTATTGATACTTATATTCTGTCCAATTATGATTTTATCAATTTTGTTCTACTTCGTCTTTTGTATCTTTATTTTCTGACAGGACTCCTACGCTATTTTTTAAATAATCTATTTTTTTGAAATCTGGAAATTCATTAACAATTTCAGACGAAGCAGTTAATGCTGCATGAAATTCAGTTCCATCAGTAATTAAATTTACTAATTCTTTTATTGATTTTTCCAACCTTTTTACTCTCTCATTAGAATCAGGACTTTCTGGTAACTCAGAATTCATATTCATTGCTTTTTCTTGAATCAATTTATCAATAGCACATTCCTGCAACTTCAAGAGGTTACCCATAGCTTGATTTTCAATATTCATTTTATCTAACAATGCTATCGACTTTTTTAATTCAACTATTTTCTGAGCCAATTCCACTGCAAAATTGGCAGCTTTTGCTATTGCTTTAACTATTTGAACACTACAAACTGATATTATAACCCAAAATGAACCATGGTCAATTTGTTTCACTTTTATAGGATCTCCTCCATTCTCATATACAATTACCGATAATGATTTCTCTAACAAAGAACTAACTTCTGCTAATCTTTCCAAATTTTCGATTTGAGGTAATTTTATATTAATTGTTTTTTCATCTTCCGTTTCCGGTAAATACTCATTTATCCAGTTATGAAGTATTTCAACCGTAAACTTAATCTTCGTTATATAATCAGCTATATAACTAAGATAATTATTAGAATAAGTCAGCTTATCTGATTTAATTGTATTGACAACATCATCATAAAATTGAAAATCTTCTTTTTTAATGAATTCAGCGTTATACAATTGTATCAAGACAGTTCTAAACTCCTGGACTCCAAGCAACCGGCAATTACCATTTCCTAAATCACTTACTTTGAAATCCAAATTATCAAATGCAATATTAATACATTGTTTTATATCTATTAGTCTCATACTTTCAATATTATTATTTAAACAACCCCAACGCCGTAACAATATTACCTGCGATCGCAGTTATTGTGCTTACTGTTTTCAATCTTGACGGCTCTATATCTTTTGATAGCTTAAGGAGCTCTAAGTTCAACTTTTCAAGGTTGGCTCGAAGAAGTTCTTCCTGAGCTGTGAAACCTCCATGATTAAAAAAATCATATATTATTTGTATTATCAAAAAGGAACTTCTCCTGTATCTACAATAGAACGAAGACCTTCTATGCCAAAATCCAATTTAGTCTTTTCTATTTCACTAAACTTAGAAAACGCTCCCTCAAATTTTAATCGAACATCTCCCGTCCCTCCCATACGCTGTTTTGCAACAATAAACTCAGCCAATCCTATCAAAGAATTTCCACGTTCATCTTCTGTTATCTTATAGTACTCAGGACGATGAATAAAACATACAACATCTGCATCATCACAAATAGTCCCACTATCACGCAGGTCCGTCAATTGAGGTCTCTTACCTTCTGCCCCATATCGTGATTTATCTTCGATATTTCTATTTAATTGTGACGCAACTATTATTGGAATATCTAATTCTCTAGCTAATGCCTTTAAGCGCCTCGTTATATAATTTAACTCTAAATATCTATTATCATAATATTTATCATTAACAATTAACAGTTGCAAATAGTCCAAAAATAAAATTTTTACACCATTCTCTCTTACCAAGCGCTTTGCCTTTTCGCAAAATTGATAAATATCTAAACGTGGGGTATCATCAATATAAATAGGGGCATTATGCAATTTTTTAATTTCAGAATCCATCGTTTCCCATTCATATGGTTCCATATGTCCATTTCTGATTTTCTGATTAGGTATTTCACATAAATTCGAAATAAGACAACTTGTAACTTGAGCATCACTCATTTCAAGAGAAAACAAAGCAACAGGAATAGGCATACTCTGATCTAAAACCATATTTAACATCATGGACAAAAGAAAAGATGTTTTCCCCATTGCAGGCCGAGCTCCAATTACTATAAGATTACCATTTTGCCAACCTTGGGTAATTTCATCTATTGAACTAAACCCAGAAGCTATTCCACCAATACCATCCTTTTTATTTGAAACATATTCAAGATATTCAAGAGCTTTTTTCATAACATTATTTATATGTATAGGCTCCCTTTCAAATATACTATTTTTATTATTTTCAACTTCTTCCATTCCTTATGATTTAAAGTTTGTGATACTATCTTTATATTATTGAAATATTACATCTTGTTCCTGCGATCGATCTATCCCCGACTCATCTTCCCAGGTGAATTTAAACCTATGTGATAGCTTGTGCCCTGTACACAAAATAACAGCAAACTCAACACTTCCCTGAGGAAGTAAACTTGGAATAGGCAACGTATTATCAGCAATCAATAGATTTATAGAATTATCCATTTCTAATGACTCCGATTCGAAATTTATATTCGATGCTTTCGCTTTTCCCTTATTATATATCTTCATTCTCCACGCAGAATTACCTCTTCTATCCATAGTCTTAAAAACATAAGCCTCTATTAATGCCTGCTTTTTTTCTAACTCCTCTTCTTTGCTTTTTTGAAGTTGGTATTCATTTAGCTTTGTTTGTTGATCATTAAGCTGCTCTTGCTGAGCATTCAATTTTTTTTGTTGATTATTTAACCTACGAGTATGACTCACATACATATAAATACCTCCAATAAAAGTAAACAGGGTTATAAACCAATCTATATTTTCTAAGATATCATTCATTTTTACTTTATATTTTAAGAAAATGCAATTCGATGAAAACAATTGAATATCACATAACGAAATCGTTTGATAAAAAGACAGGGAAAATGCATCATACAATTGAATGCAATGGAAAAACTATATACAATTTAGAATTCAACTGTTCTGAAGCTGGATATGAGCCATCTTCTCCTGTTGATTATCTAGAAGCGGCATTGGCTGGTTCACAAATTAATATTATACCTCAATACCATCAAGAACTTAACAACATAGCTTTTGAGTTGCATCTATTAAATGCATGCAGCATTGATAATACTAAAAAAAGCCTATCCTTTATATCAAAAACAAAAACACTACTAACCAAAGTATTATCCAAAATCACTTCAATCTAATTGATTTATTACCTTTAAAAGCATCTTTAAACATTCTATTTATATCTGCTTTAAAATTCGCCCAAGCCTCATTTTTCATATTCTCCAATTCGTTATTGATGGCTTCTTGGTTCAATTCGACAAGCTCATCATAACCTCCGAAATACTCTCGACCACAACGCATACATTTTATATATGTTTTGTCTTCGTTAGGTTCAAAAGAAGAGTCATCCCCACATGTAATACAGCGAAGCTGAACAGATCTGTCATAATTATCTCCCATAATCTACAATTTATATTAGTTATCATTTTCTTTACTTACAGGTAAAGACATTACATACTTCAAAAGTTCTGTTTTCTTTTCTGACGTACAATCTGATATTATTTGGATATATAAATCAATGTCTTCTTTATTTATTGGAGATACATGTAACTTTTTTGATTTGATGCCCAAAATATAACTCACAAGCCTATCTATAGGAGTTTTATCAGATGCCGTATTCAACAATTTTAAAGATTCGCATAAAAGCTTTGAACTATCAAATAAAATCTATTGTCCAGAATCAGCATTAAAACTCCCAGAGCCACTTGTCTCTCTTCAAGTATCTTCAAAATCTTCATACGTATGAAATATAGAATCTGCTAATCTTGTTCCTGTAGATACTAATTTCGCTAAAACCCGTAATTGTTCATTACATGATTTACTTTTTGTTGGATGAGGATAATTAATGTAATGGCTAATTTCTCCCCATGCCTCCTCAAAAAGTGTTCTTACTTGTATTTCGCAACAAATAGGATTTTTATTCTGATTATTAGGTTTAACTACATAATGAACACTAGTATAATATGTTGGTTTAATTTCAGGTATAATATTCAAATCCTCATATATTTTTTGACTTTCTGGATCCCAAGAATAAGCCTTAGGAGGTTCTACAAAAGCCCAATTCCCTTGTGCTACATTTTCTTCAATAGACTGATGTATTGGAAGAAATTGATCTTGATATATATGTAAAACTCGAATACCTGCAAAATCAGTTATTTCATGAAATAAATTATCTTTTGTAATATGAATACCTTCTTTCTCTTTACGTTTTATTTTATCTTCTAAATGAGATGGATCTTTCATTCTTGTTTTTAACGAATGAATAATTGGAAATGTTGAATTATTTAACTTGGGATTCTTCTGAAAAAAAGTAAGCACACTTGCCAAAAATTGTTCGTATTCAAACTTTCTGTTTAAATACGATTCTTTCAGTTCGAAAAAATTATCCATAATTTATTGATCCAAGGTTCGAATTCTTTCAAGAAATGACTTAGCAAACTCTTCATACTTTTCTTTAGTTGAAGTATACATTTTTATATTGCCTCTAATTGTTCCACGATCAATCGATTCTAGATTATCCAAATCTGGAATCTCCCATATTGGATGTTTATATTTTTGAGCCATATTAGGTTGTGTATTATGGGAGTGCATCACTGCCATTCCTCCAATTGGGTTGTGTACCATATCAGAAGATAAATGTTCTCTTACATCTTCACTTATAAAGGTTTCAATAGTCTCTGGTATTTGCTGAGCATAATTGTAATGAGCTCGTGCTAAATCCCAATCTGTTTGCCCAGTATATTTTTTTGCGTTATATATTGTATAACCTAAAAAACGAACAAATTTAGGAGGAAACTTTTTTCTTTTATCATCTGATATCAATGTGTATATCGTACTAAATTCTTTTTTCCATTGCTTTAATGAATTTCCTATATTTCTAATTCCATATAATGAAAACATATCAGGTAAAGCAGGTATTAAAAATCCATCAACTGTAGATATTATCAACTTATTTAATGCACCTAAACTTGGCGAAGTATCAATTATTACAAAATCATAATGAAAGCGAACACCATATTCTTCTGCTATCGTTCTTATATTGGTAAGTGTCCTTATAGCAAGAGGATCTCCCATGTATGCGCCACTCCACCTTTCTGCTATTTTAGCTTCATACTGATGAACTGTTAATCTTCCAGGAATTAGATCTAAATTATTCTTTATATGTATAGGGCTAGGAATTTCTATAGTTTCACTAATTCCATCCTCTGTGGGTTTTAATAAAAAATGAATTGTTTTAGGTTTATGAATAAATTTTTCAAACTTTCCTGCACTATATTTCCTTTTTGTAGAGTCGAAATCATCTATAAATGGATCTTCTTCACGCCAAATTTCATGTAAATACTCTTCCTCCATTCCACAAATTGTCAAATTACATTGAGGATCTAAGTCAATCATCAATATATTATATCCCATTTCAGCCAAAATGTGTGATAAATGGAATGCGAGTGTTGATTTACCGACACCTCCTTTATTGTTAAAAAGTGATATTATTTTCATCGTATACAATTTAATCTTTATCAAAATTTCCATATATAGCTGAAAGAAAATCTTGTTCATTTTCCAAATTAGCTATTTTACGCAATTTATCATTCTCACATTGAACTGCAGCCAATTCCATCTCAAGACGTTGTACATCTCTAAGTACTTTAACATTTCTATTCTTTAAGATTGCTATAGTCTTATCCTTATCTTCTAAACTTTCCATGATATCTCTGTTTTATATTATTTATTTGTTATTTCTAGCACCCTATCACCAAATGCCAACTTGATAACATCCGCTTTTACATCACTATCCTCAAGTTCTAACTGTAATATAACCTTCGGGGATGCCTCAGACTTTAGATTATGAGCTGGAACATATCGCTCCGGCCAAGTGAACAGGTCTGTTATAGAAACTCCTAAGCAACTTGCGATATTCTCAACCTCCGAGATTTTCAAATCGCGATTACCTTTTTTCATTACAGAAATTTGGGACTCATCAATCCCCATAGCATCAGCCAACGTACGTTGTTTGATACCCTTTTGAGACATTATCTTAAATATGTTATCTATTACATTCATACTTATGAAGTTACACACAATCCCCACATGACAACTTGCGAAAAACGAAAGTTTTCATTAAGATTTTCACAATTAAACTTGTATATTTCACAAGTTTGTTCCATATTTGCACCTGTAATTATTAATAGTAGTTGCGAAAATATAAAGTACAGAATATATATAAATAATGTAAGGAGGTAAAAATGAAAAAATTGAACCCACAGTATCACGAAGCAGGTGCACTATCTTTTAAAGATAGATATGAGGCGCTCGATGAAGTCCCCACTCCTAAGCAGGAGTTTGTCAGACGAATTGCAAACGCAACAGAGCGCTCAGAGCAAACAGTCTACAACTGGCTTAGAGGGGTATTCAAACCCGACAAGCTATGTAAAAAGGCTATATCACATGAACTCGGAACGCCTGTAGAAATTCTTTTTCCGGAGGGACAGCCATGCGAGCAATAGAATTCTACACGACACCTGAAGGAGATGTCACAATCCGCGAACAGGGACTTCCAGAGCGACAATTGAAGGAATCGGATACCGATTTCATTCAACGTTTTTTAGAAGTCTTAGAAGAATTCTATCCGGAAGCATATGCAGCATTGAGGGACGTATACTCTAAATATGAAGGGAACCGCTTGTACCGGGATTTTTTAGCAATTCGCAGGTTTATCAAATGCAATTTCGGTTTGTATGATAATGAAATAGATGTTGATGAAAACTGGAATTTTCACTTTGAGTTCGTTGGGTGCCCATTAAGGGGAGAATGCAAGTACTTCAATGTCATTTGCAATCCAAAATTCAACAGTACTCTATCTGATAGCCAATTAAGAGTAATGAGGCTCTGCTACCGTGGAAAAAGTGACGAAGAAATTGCCGAAGAGCTATTCCTCTCTACTCACACCGTAAAGAACCACCGGAAGAATGCTTTCCGGAAACTAAATATACATACCATGGCCGAGTTCATGAGATATGCAAACGATAAAAATCTATTCAAAAACGAATAAAATTATAAATAACAAAGCAAGGCATCCCAGGCAAAGCGTTGCAGGGTGTTTACACTAAAATCCGACTCGAATCTCTACAACCCAAAGTATTAATCGTAAACGGCATTGCTTAAAATGGAAGATAGAAAAATAGAAGAAATTGTAACCGCTAGTATTAAGATTGGCACTATTGCAACGTTGAAAGGTCTAGGCCTGCTATCGGAAATAGTAACTGCCGCTGATGCTGAACGGGAGTACAAAAAAGAATTGATCAACGAATGGCGGAAAAAAGGCTGGATTACCGGCTATCCGACAGGGAATTCAAAACGCGGGAAGTACTACTTCAAACGCTCCGAACTCGAAACCGCAAGCGCAATGGATATACTGGGAAATGCGCTACCGGCAAATAAAATTTTCAAAAACATATTCTGATGAAATTTGACTTTTGGGAACTCGAAGATATATCGAGGTGGCTATGCTGCGCCTTTTTCATAGCCTTAGCGATTCTAGGGTTCGTAGGAATAATCAAGGGATATTTCCAGCAAATTATCACAGTAGCCGGGTTTATCAGCATGGCATACTGCGCATTGAAAGAATAGTAACTAACAAATAAATCATAATCATTATGTCAAGCAAAATTATCGTAAAAGTAGAAGAGCTGAATGCTCTGCCGGCAACTAAGATTGTCGAGAATGAGAATGTTCAAGCAAAGTTCATTCAAATGTATAATGCTATCTGGGGAACACAGACCGGAACGCAAATCTATCAAAAGGAAGTATTCAACTTCCAAAAATTACTCCGTGAAAACCCCGAATTAGCAAATTGCAGCAAAATGTCCCTTTATGGCTGCTTCTTGGATATGGCTGTAAACGGATTATCGCTTGATCCCACTGGCAGACCGCATTGCTACCTACTGCCACGCAGCGTAAAGACCGGTCATAAAGATGAGAGAGGAAAGGACATCTATGAGAAACGTGCATCTGTTAGCGTAACAGCTTATGGAGAACTTACAATGCGTATGCGTGCCGGACAGGTGAAATATGTAGATAATCCTGTAATTGTTTACGAGGGTGATCAGTTCAGTGTGTCTCTCAATAAAGGTATCAAGTTCGTTGAGTATTCTGCCAAATGCCCGAGAACCTCCACTAAGGTGATTGCTGCTTTTATCCGTATCGTTCGCAATGACGGATCAGAAGATTATCAATGGTTGATGGAAGGAGACATTCTTCGTTTGAAGGCATATAGCGAACGAGCTAATGCTAAATGGAATGATCAGACGAGACGCAAAGAAAATGGTCAGGCAAATGCGCTATACACTTCTAATGACGGACAGATCGACCCAGGTTTTCTCGAAAACAAAATGATTAAACATGCTTTCGATGCCTATCCTAAAGTGCGTACAGGCCAGTTTACCACATTGGAGACCGGAGATGAAGAGCAAGAGATAGACTATGGTATTGAAGAGGCCGGAGAAGTAGAAGTTGTAACAGAGAACAGCCTTTCTCCCGGATTCGGAGACAATACCCCGGAACCGGAGAAGCCAATTATACAGGTACAAACTACTCAAGAAGACGATGACGCTGGATTTTAACTCATAAATCAACAAAATTATGGAAACAAACAATAGCAGCAATCTTCCAATCAAGCCGAAAGAGGTCAATGATATTATAGGAACTACTCCCAAAATACTAGAACGTAACGAACTCTCAGTATCAGGGTGCAACAAGGCTGGTGCCGCCCTATTGGATACCATAGAAGGTCTCCAGGGTATTAATTCTGATGAGCTCGATACAGCTGTCTCTGAATACCTCAATAAGGTAAAGATTACAGTTGTCAACATGAACGAACGTCGTAAACCGATTACCCAGATGCTTACAGCTATCAGTAAGATGTTTACTACGATGGAAAATCAGATTGATATAAAGGTCGCAGGGACTATTCCCTACCGTCTTCAGAAAGCGCGTAATGAGTATGCTGCTAAAAAACTAGCAGAACAGAAAAAACGCGAAGAAGAGGCTCGCAGAAAACAGTTAGCCGAAAATGAGAAGGCTCAATATAAAGCGGATATCACTCTATTGCTAGATACTACTTATGCCAATTATGTAAGCAGACATATCAATGCTCTAAATGGTATGTACGATCATGCAACATTAGCATCTTACAATGATGTATGCAGACAAATCAAAGAAGCTAATGTGACTTTCAATTGGACCGATTTCGCCAATAACGTAAAAGATACTTTCCAGACCTTTTACATGGACGCAGCCACCCGAACCTGTATTAAAAACGAATTAGCTTCTATTAAGAAGGTAGAGTATGCAAAGCGTTACTCTTTTGAATTAGACGACTTGAAACAGTCTCTGATCGATCGCTTGCCATCTCTCCGGAAGCAGCTGGAAGAACAGGAAGAATTGCGCCGAACAAATGCGGTAGAAGCAGCTCGTCAGGAAGAGCAACGCAAAAAAGAACAGCAGGAACAACTCTGCAAGCAGGAAGAAGAGCGCAAACGTAAGGAAGAAGAAGCTAAGGCCAAAGTAGAAGCTGATAAAGCGGCAGCCGAAGTACAGGCCGCATTTGATTTCTCAGCCGCAAGTATGCCATCTACTCCGACAAAGGCAAAGGTTAAGAAGAAAATACAGATCACCAACCCGCAGGGGTTCCTTCAGGTATATCAGATGTGGTTTACTCGCGAAGGAATCAATATGAGCATGGAAGATCTGGAAAAGGTACATAAGAAGATGATCACCTACTGCGAGAAAGTTGTGAATAAAGACGGCGAGCAAATCCAGTCCGGATTCGTGAAGTATGTCGATGATGTAACAGCTAAATAATATGGGAAAGAAACTATATCTGTCCTCATGGATAAACTTCGGGAAATACCGGAAGCACCCCGGTATCTTAAAAAAGATTCTCGATACAGACGAAGGTCGTAAATGGTTTCGATGGTTGATGGACAACACCTACAATTTTGAATTTGACTTTGCCGTCATTGAATACCTAAAACTCAAAGAAGAAGATGCAAGATACGTATTACCAACGGTCGGAGGTTAGCAACTCTGACCTGACAGAACTAAAGAACCTCCTCTATCCCCGTACGCAGTATGGGGATAAGGAGAAAGCCTTCAAGTTCGGCAGCCTGGTGGATGCCATGTTGACGGAACAGGAACGGGTCCGGTATGACAAACGCATGGTAGACGATGTATTGTATTCCGGCGAAGACTGGGAGCTGGCTCTGGCTATGATCAAGTCTCTCCGGATGGAAGCCCGCCGGGATCCGTTCCTGGCTCAAGTTTTAGCAAAGGCCGAAACGCAGAGATTTATGGTAAACAAAGCTCAAAAATTTCAGTACGGAAACTTTGAGTACACTCTTGACACTCGATGCAAATGGGACTGGTGGTTACCCACATTCAGCTTCGGTGGAGATTTGAAGACAACCTTCGCCCAATCTCAAAAACAGTTCGATGAAGCCGTCGACTTTTTCGACTGGGACCGTTCCCGCGCCTGGTACATGGATATTGCCGGAAGCCGACAGGATTTCATTTACGGGATCTCTAAAAAGAACCAAAAGATATTTAAGGTCTTTATCAAACGCGATGACCCTATTTATCTGAAGGGTAAAGAAAAATACGACGAACTTGCATTCCGATGGTGGATGCTAATTGAATGAGATATGAAGAAGTTTTTTAAACAGATCATCGCCTGGTTCATCCGGGTATTATCGACTAAGTGCCCGGAGTGCGGTGCACCAATGGTCGTGAAAAAATACCAGACAACGGTCAAAGGAGAGTGTTTCCCGGTACTCCATTGTACGGGATGTAATCACGAGTATATCTTAAAATAAACAGAATGAATCTGAATATTACACCGATCGAGAGTATTGCCGAAGAATTAGCTGTAATCGACTCTTTTCTGAATATCACAATGAGCGAAGATGTACAGGAAGCTGTTCTCCGTGGAAATGACTTGGCTGTTTACATTGCCCGTACAGGAAAACTACTTGCAGATGCAAAGTATTATCTAAACGGGAAAAAGAAGTCTGAGGTATTCGATACTCTCCGAGAGACAGCCAGCCGGGCAGGTGCAACATCCAAAGCTGTAAATGCGATCATTGATAGCCTATGCAAGGAGGAGCAATACTTTGTCGATTGGTGTGAGCGTCTGAACCGTACCGCGACACATCAGCTAGAGTGGTGTCGGACACTGATCGCAAAAGCTCGTGCTGAAATGCAATCTATTAATTATATGAATCATGGGAAATAAAAAAAATCTTTCAGGTTTAAAGTTCGGCCGGTTAACTGTAATTAGAGAAAATGGTCGGACCGCACAAAAGAATGTTATCTGGTTGTGTAAATGTGATTGTGGCAAGGAGGTTTCTGTATCCTCGTCTGATTTGATAACAAAACATACATCTAGTTGTGGTTGCTTAAAAAAGGAAAGTTCAATAAATCGATTTACAACTCACGGACAAACAAAAACACCTTTATACAGAGTTTGGGCATCAATGATACAGCGATGCTATTATCCAAAGAACAAAAGTTTTAAGAGTTACGGAGAAAAAGGCGTTACCGTATGTGATGAATGGAGAGATTTTGACGGGTTTTACAATTGGGCAATAAACAATGGATATAAAGAAACATTATCCATCGATCGAGTTGATTGTAAAGGCAATTACTCTCCAGACAATTGTCAATGGATTCCACTCTCATTGAATCGAGAAAAGCATAGAAATTCAATAATGCTTAATTATCAAGGAGAAGAACATCCTCTCAAAACATGGTGTGACAAACTTAATTTACCAACACAGACGGTAAGAAGGTTCTTCCGAAAAAATGGTAAAGAGCTGACAGAACAGGGTATAGCCGTAGTCATATCTACTGGAGAGAAACAATTTTTTAATACAAGAAAAAAGAAATGAGGTTAATGCCTCAGAGTTATAACAATCCTAAATTTTAAATGAGCATGGAAGAATTAGTAAAAGAACAACCCGTGTACGAGATCCAGAAAGTTAAAGTAAAAAACAACCAACTTACTGCCGAATACACTGAAAAGTATTTAGATGCGAACTACAAAAACAACATCATCAAGGATTCAGAGCAGTTTATTCATTCCGATTTACGTTATGCTCTCGATCGTCTCAAACCACACGTGGTAAAAATATGCGAAATGCACGAGGCTACCTTGATTAATGTAGCCGAACCGTCCGATGATGATTTGAATGAAAAATTGAAAAGCATCATAATTACCGGATACAGCAAAGGCGGTAACGATGAATCTGCCGGTGCATCAATTCAGGCGCAAAAGCTGCTGAAAAGCGGACAAGTTTTGAATCTTTCTGTTCCGTTTACAAAATACGAGGACGAAACCGGCGACGGCTACCCGTATGGCGCAGAACTGAAAGAAGCTATCGACCGATGCAGTTACGAAGTAGACGCTTATCTCTTCGAAGGCAAATGCGGAATCAAACAAGAATCATTCGATTTCGATGCACCTGAAGAATCCGACATCACAGGCGACATTGTAGAGAAACCCAAAAAGCGTGGACGCAAGTCTAAGAAAGAGCAAATGAACGAAGCCGCAGAGGAAGTTCCAGCATTCGATCCGTACGCTTAATCATCTAACAATTACCACTATGTTAATTACACTGCAAAATACTCAATATGGGAGCTATTACGCAGTCAAGTTTGACCGGTATCGTCAGCAGGTAGTAGACAAATTTAAAGAATCTATTACCGTTGACGGCCGCCGGTGGGACAAGGCTAGCGGAGCTTGGTTGGTACCTGCCACGAACAAAGGCAAAGCCGAACTTGATCAGTTTTCCTATTATATCAAACATTTTGAGCCAGTTATCTGGGGAGATCAGAAAGCCGTAAAAAGCGATGAAGATATCGCCTATACACTCCCGGACATGCCGGAGCTGGAAGGAGACCACGGGCTTAAGATACAGCCGTACCCATATCAACTTCAAGGCATAGCACGTGGATTACAACTAAAGCGCTTTATTAACGGCGATGACATGGGGCTCGGAAAAACATTGGAGGCTATCGCTACAATCAACAAGGCTAATGCTTTTCCCTGCCTGGTTATCTGCCCGAATGTGGTTAAGATCAACTGGCAAAGAGAGTGGGCGAAGTTCACCGACAAGAAGGCTATGGTCTTGACTGACTCAGTGCGTACCAGCTGGCCTTTTTTCTGGCAAACAGGCATGAATCAGGTTTTCATTGTCAACTATGAAAGTCTGCGGAAGTATTTCGTCCGTAGGATCACAAAGTCCGAAAAATGGACTCTTAAAGATGTGGAGTTCCATCAGACGATAAAACTCTTCAAATCGGTAATTATAGACGAATCCCACAAGGTAAAGTCAACATCTACACAACAGAGTAAGTTCTGCAAAGGTATCGCTTCCGGAAAGGAATATATCATTCTGCTGACTGGTACACCCGTTGTCAACAAACCTAATGACCTTGTTTGCCAACTAGGGATTATGGATCGCATGATCGATTTCGGAGGCTGGAAATACTTTGTTTCCCGATATTGCTCTGGACCCAATGGAGCCTCTAACCTAAAGGAATTAAACTTTATGCTTTGGAAGAATTGCTTCTTCCGCCGAGAAAAGTCCAAAGTACTTACCCAGCTTCCGGATAAAGTTCGCCAGGTTATGAGCTGTGATATCACAAACAGAAAAGAGTATCAAGATGCCGAACGTGACCTGATCGATTACTTGAAGCGATACAAGGAAGCAGATGACGAAAAGATTCAAAAGTCACTAAAAGGAGAAGTGATGGTCCGTATCGGTATTTTGAAAGATATTACAGCACGTGGTAAGTTGAAAGAGGTAATCGATTTCGTTAAGGACTTTCGGGAAAACAGGAAAAAGATTATCCTGTTCTGCAACCTGCATGAAATTGTAGACCGGCTACTTGTCGCTTTCCCCTCTGCCGTATGCGTCACTGGCCGACAGAATATGCAGGAGAAACAGGCTTCCGTTGATGCTTTTCAAAAGAACCCCAAAACGGACATTATTATCTGCTCAATCAAAGCGGCCAGTGCCGGTATTACCCTTACCGCTGCGAGCGATGTAGCTTTTATTGAGCTACCCTGGACATATGCAGATTGTGATCAGGCTGAGAGCCGGGCACATCGTATCGGGCAGAAAGACTCGGTGAACTGCTATTATCTACTCGGTCGCCGGACGATTGACCAGAAGCTCTACCGGATCATCGAAGAAAAAAAGCACATCAGTAATGCTGTTCTTGGTGCAGAAGATAATATACAAACTAACATTGTCGATATGATGGCACACATGTTCGACGAAACAGAGGAGGACGAATAATGAATATGAGTTTAAGTGTTGATCGAGTTAAGGAGCAAAGAGATGCCAACAAATACCCGAGAAGAAAATGTATAAAATGTATTCGATATCCTTGTTTCAAAGGACAGGGAACCCCAATGCATCAGGTCAACTTTGCCGCTTACGGCTGTAAACAATATAGTAATCATGAGGTACGCTCTGAGAAACCAGGAGAAAATAAAAAGCGCATTAGGAGAAGATCTTCTTCTGCGAATATTGGAAAGCCTTAAACAAGGCTTTGATACATGCTCCAGAGCGAAGGAGTTATATGATTTATTAGGTCATTCATGAATAAAAATAACTGAATATGAAATGGATTGGAATTGCATTGATATACATTGCATTCTTTGCTTTGATAGGAACAGCATGCGATTGTGTAAATAGTGCATGGCCACTATTAGCACTAGTTTTTACACCTAAAATTAAACAAACAGACGATGGTGACAACATTTGATAGTGACTATAAAGTCAACAAACCTTTTGCAAATTTTTTAACGCGTAGATCGGAATTCGGGAAGTACATGAAAGGAATATATGTTTGTCAAACAGGATTTGTTTCGATTTATTCAGATGATAAATCATCAACATTTGAATACTTCCGGTCCGGCAGAATCTACTCCAGGACTATTCATGGGAAAAGCTTTACACAAAGGAGCCTGGCTGTTACAGCCGGGAAATTTGCCCGGCAGGTTGAAGCTATGTTTGAATAAAGAAAGGCAGCGCCTCACAGCGCCACCCTCTCACAACCGAGAACAAATATATTAAATAACGACAACTATGGCAAGTGAGGCTTTGAATAAATATATAGAGAAACGTTACGACAGGTGGCTTGATTACGCTAAGTATCACTGCTCACTTGCCGGAATGACAGACGAGGCGATCGACGTGTTAAACGAGGTCATGTGCATGCTATTACAAAAAGATCTGGAATATATATCCCGGCTTATGGACTCCAAGCAAGGTAAATATACTGAACTTGATTTTTATGTCTTGCAGATGATCAAGCTAAACGTGACCTCAGACACATCCCCGTACCGGCATAAGTACAAGCCTATCCCTGCAGACGACAACGTTGACTGGCGACGGCTGAACATTATCGACAACCAGGAGGAAGAGCCGGATAAGAACGAATATATATGTGATCGTTTGCAGGACGTCAGGGAGATATTAGATAGCCTTGAAATATCTGAAAATGCAATCAGGATCTTTACTTGGAAGTTCTTCGCCGGAGAATCATTTGCAGACTGGCCAGGTCCAGAAAGCAAAAAGGAACTGTACGAAATCTATAAAAGGGTGTTCAAAGCAATACTCGATAAAAAAGACGGGAAATTATTATTTTAAAGGCTAGACAAAAAATCTAGCCTTTTTCCGTACTGAGCCTAAACTGAATTAGTCAAGACTTAATCTGACAGTTATGCATAAAAACAATAATTTTGTAACAGAAAACAGATTAAGTTATGACGACAGCAGAAAAAGTCATCAAGAACAAACTGGGATTGCTTGAACTC